>Ga0134125_10001066_pt1 | contig 34736 bp, 29 predicted proteins | sample KB31751_FD_96464 | JGI IMG/M metagenome (GOLD analysis project Ga0134125, IMG submission 96464) | Terrestrial soil microbial communities with excess Nitrogen fertilizer from Kellogg Biological Station, Michigan, USA - KB3-175-1 | ecosystem: Environmental > Terrestrial > Soil > Unclassified ...
AGCCCGCCTCCGCTTCACCGGCACGCCCATCCTAACTCCGTTCCGGGATCGGGCACAATAAATTTACAGCGAACGGTCAACAGTGTCTTAACTGTTTGTCTCAGCCTGGGGGACAACCCCAGGTTGCGACCGCGTGAACTTCGGCGCCGGCGGCAGCCAGCATTTCGCACATCGTGCGGGTGGAGCGTGCCGCGCCACTTGCGGGGTCCTGCGGCAGTTGCGGCAGCGCCAGCAGAATGCGAACGCCTGTGAGATTCACTTGATTGACCGCGCACACCGGCCTTTGGATTTCCTCCGCACTTTCATGCTCATGCCCTCCTCCTGAAAGAGTAATAGGAAATCTATCCGCTCGGGGTAAATCGTTCAGCGTTGGCATTTCACCCGCAACTCCCGCAGACGCGCCTGACTGGTGGCGCAAAATGGAGTCTTTGAGCACCGCCATTCAAATCGACGCATCTGCGCATTGCCAACTGGCTTGTCCGTCATGTCCCACCGCCGACGGCTCGACTCGTCCGGCCATGGGAGCTGGGCATCTTGATGTGTCGAGGTTCGAAGAGTTGTTGGAGCGGAACCCGGAAATAGCCGAGGTAGAACTGTCCAATTACGGCGAGATGTTCCTGAACCCGAGGCTGAAGGAGATCATGCGAGTCGCCGCTGACCGGAACGTCACCCTTCATGCCGATAATGGCACGAACATGAACCACGTTTCCGAGGAAGCGCTCGAAGCGCTGGTGAGATACCGGGTCCGCAGTATCTCTGTATCAATCGACGGCGCGAGCGAGGAGACGTATGGGCGCTACCGGGTGCGCGGCAGCTTCCACCGCGTGATCGACAATATCCGCAGGATCAACGGCTTCAGGCGGAAACACCAGGCCGCGTTTCCGTTTCTCACCTGGCAGTTCATAGTATTTGGGCACAACGAACACGAAATCCCAGTAGCCCAAAAAATGGCCGCGGAGCTTGGAATGGCGTTCCGGCCCAAAATTTCCTGGGATGACGACCTGTCACCGGTGCGGAACCGGAATCTCGTGCAGATCCAGACGGGCCTGCCCGCGACGCGCGCCGGCTACCACGAAGATCACGGCGTCGCGTTTGCGCGCGAAATCTGCTATCAGCTCTGGAACCAGCCAGTGCTCAACTGGGACGGGCGGCTAATGGGATGTTGCCGCAATTTCTGGGCGGATTTCGGCACAAATGCATTCGATGCGGGTCTGGCGGCCGCGCTCCAGTCGCCCAAACTCGATCGGGCAAAGCTCATGCTGGCCGGCAAGGCGGCGGCGGAGCCGGGAATTCCCTGCAGCACCTGCGACCTGTATGTCACGCTGCGCGACGACAAAAAGTGGATTACCGCGGCCGAGCGGGAAAAGGCGGCGGGAGGCGGCCGGGGGGTGTTGGCAGGTGTCGTCGTCGTGCCAGGGGATTCGCTCGCAACCCACGCCGATATCTTCATCCAGCCGGGACATGAGGTGAACCGGGTGGCGCTGGCACAGCCTCCGGCGGCTCGACGTTACGAACTCGGCGTGACATTCGCAATGGCATTCGCGCTGCGGCCGGGGAAATATACCGCCTGCGCCCTGCCGAAGCGTCTCGATCCGGCGTTCCGCACGCATTATCCGCCGCTGCCCCCGGTAACTGTGCCAATTACTGTGGCGGAGCGGCCGCTCGCGCAGGAATTCAGGATCAGGCTCTAAACAGGGCACGGCGGCCTGCTATTAGTCAGGCTTATTTTGTGCCATGCTGATTTTGCATCAGGCCGATAAACAGAACCTATCGCCTAAGGGTTGCCGATAGCCCGCCGGATCGTCGATAATCGGAAGTTCGTCAGAGAAAGTCCGTTTTTTAGGCCTTGGACTGTCCTCTCAGTGGCGGATCAATGCTGGAGTGACGCTGCGCGTCACCATCCATTTCAGGAGAACAAATGAGTCAAACGAATTTTCTTAACCTGTCCTACGCCGAACTGGAAGAGAAGAATCTGGCGGCGAAGGAGCAGCGTAAGGATCGCAGTAATCCCGGCAAACTGCAGGAAGAACGGCTGAAGTACCTGACGGACGAGAAGGGCATCAAGGCCGTCGTTGTCCTGTTCAGCGACCTCGAAGGCCGGCTGCACATGCTCGATTACGACAAGAAATTCCTGATCAAGAGCCACGACAACCTGACCTTCGACGGCTCGTCGATCCGCGGCTTCACGGCGCAGAAGGAAAGCGACCTGCGGCTGCACATGGACTGGCATTCGTTCTACTGGGGTCCAGCGGAGTTCATCGGCGAAGGCAAGGTTCTGGTTTTCGGCGAGGTCATTGACAAGGACGGCACACCGTATGTCGGGGACATGCGCGGCGTCCTGAAGTCCTACTCGGCGGCGAAGCTCGCGTCGGATGGCTACACGCTGAACGCGGCGAATGAGATCGAAGGCTTCCTGTTCAACGGGCTCGATGCGGAGAGGCGGTACAGCGAGACCGGAAAGTTCGAGTATGTGAACACAGGCGGTTATTATCACTCGCTGCCCGGCGACACTCTGCGCACCTTTATCGATAAAGCGGCGGAAGTGCAGCGTGCCATGGGCTTCGAGAATGAGAAGGACCACCCCGAAGTCGCGCCCTCGCAGTTTGAAATCAACTACGGCTACGGGGATGCGCTGCAGGCGGCCGATCAGATCCAGCTTTACAAGTTCCTGTGCCGGCAGGTGGCGCGGAACATGGGCATGACGGCGAGCTTCCTGCCCAAGCCGGTGGTGGGCGTGAACGGCAGCGGCATGCACACAAACGTGTCGGTGGCGAAGGGCAAGACGAACCTGTTCTGGGATCCGGCAGGCGAAGAGAAGATCAGCAAGTTCGCGTGGGAGTTTGTCGACCGCATTCTCACGGTCGGCAACGATCTTTGTCTGATCCTGAATCCAAGCGTGAATTCGTATCGCCGTCTCGATCCGCACTTCGAGGCGCCGAACCAGATTATTGCGTCGGCGGTCGATCGCGGCTCGATGGTGCGTGTGCCGATCGGCAACGAGCGCAGTTCGCGTATCGAAGTGCGCGCCGTGGCTCCGGACGCGAATCCGTACATGGTGCTGTACAGCGTGTTCAAGTCGGGTCTCGACGGGACAATCTCGACCCAGAAGGACCTGCGCAAGGCCAAGCGGTTCCTGCCGGACAACATCTACGACGCGATGACGAATTTCAGCAAAGCGCCGTGGACGAAGGAACTGTTCGGTGAGGACGTGAAGGAGCGTTACGTCGACCTGAAGCGCGCTTCGGCCGATCGCTGCGCGCGCTTGCTGGGGACAATGGTGAAGACGCCCGAGATCCAGTTCCATCACGAGGTTTACAACCAGTACCTCTGGAATCAGTTCTAGGAAAACACTGGGCTCATTTGAGGCGCAGGCCTGCCGGGCCTGCGCCTTTCTTTGGTGTGCCGAGCATGTTCGACAGCTCGAAGGTGAAAGTCCTTTTGACAACCTGATGGAGGTGAAGTCATAGCGAAGCGCAAGTGCGTCGTCGCGAGGCGGGGTCTGAAAGAAGCGTGGAGCAAACGTGCGAGCCGATGTAGAAGAACGGGATCGGAGGCATACGGTGCCGGACGAGGTGTAGCGTCCCGATTTGACCAGGTCTTTGTCCGGGGGATCTCCGGGGTCGCCGAAGACTGCGACGAAATATCGCGGATGATTAGCCACTCGGGAATTGTACTCGAATCGGATTGCGAAGCAGACTGGCTCTGGCGCATTGCGGCTGACTCCAGGCCTACCGCCGGGTTCGGATGAACACGGATGCGTCAGCGATTTCGGCTTCGCTGACTTCGTGCGGGCGGTTGGGATGGATATTGACTTCAACTTCCGCGCCCAGCGCCCGCAGAGCTTCCGCGCTTTCATGCACGCGCGGTTCGGGAATCCATTCATCCACGTCGCTGCTGCTGATCAGGAAGCGCGTGCCTGCAAGCATATCGGGACTGCCGGGCCACCGAGTGCCGGGTGGTCCGAAGAGTCCGCCGGTGAGGGCGATCGCGGTGTGGACACGTCCCGGATGACGCATCGCATATTCGAGCGTCAGGCAGGCGCCCTGCGAGAAACCCATCATCACGAGCCGGTCGGGTCCGAGCCGTCCGCTCTCGCTGGCGCGGTCGACAGCAAGGTCTATCTGGCGGATCGCCTGCGTTAAAGCTGGTTCGTTTGTGGCGACGGGATCGAGGAAGAGGCCGGGGTACCAGGTACGATCGTGGCCAGCGGACGGCGCGATCCAGCGGATGTTATCGAGTCGGAGGCGTCCGGCGATATAAATCATTTCCTCCGGAGTGCGGTAGCGCCCGTGGATCAGGACGCCGCCCGATCCCGCCTCACCTTTCGGCCGGCCCGTCTCGATAAAACGAGCGGGACTGACCAGAGGCGGAGACCTACGCACAACTTATCACGCAATTCTCAAGCACGATAAGCAGGCACCGGTCTTCGCCACTCGGTCAATGAGGATGGACAGTCAATTCTTGACGAATGTGGCGTCCGTGCGGCGGGAGCCCGTCACAGCGTGTTCCACCTTCACGGGTCCGTTGGATTCCGGCACCGTAATGGGTTCGAGCATGGCGATGATTTCCGCGCGGCGTTCTTCAAACCACGGCGGCAGCAGCAGGTGCGTGCCGAGCTCGTTGTAGGGCTCGTCTCGCGTGAACGCGCCTTCGGCGGTGGCCGCGCATTCGGTCAGGATGCCCGCTGGGCTCCGGCAGTAGATCGAGTGAAAGTAGTTCCGGTCCTTGATTTCGGAGCAGTCGGTGTAGCCGAGCTCTTCATAGATGCCCTTCTGGGCCGCGAGTTCGTCGTCGTCGCCGACTTCGAGCGCCATGTGGTGGCCGGTGCCTGCGCCGAAGCCCCAGCTTCCCTGCGCCTTTTCCGGCTCGTGCAGCAGGATGATAGTCTTCGCCGCGCCGCCCTGTCCGATTTCGAAGCGATGGGCATTGCCTTCCTGCCCGGTCTTCTTCATGCCGAGCGCGTCAACGTAGAAACGCTCCTGCTCGGCGACTTCGCGGACCGAGAGCACGGGGCCGTAAAAGCCGCGCACGTAGGCGTCTTTGCTGATCTCTTCGGTGGTCCAGCCTTTGCGCTTGTCGTTCGGGTCTTCGACGACTTCGAGCTCGAGTCCGGAGGGGTGGGTGAAGCGGACGTAGGCATGTCCGAACCGTTCCTTCGCGCCGCTGTGAGGAACCTTGTGGCGAGTGAGGTGATCCACCCAGAACGGAACCGACCCTTTGGGAACCGTGTACGCGGTGGCCTGTATCTGACCGGAGCCCTTGCGCCCTGGGACGCGCTTGTAGGGGAATGTGGTCATCACCGAACCGGGTTCGGCGTTGGCGTTGGCGTAATACATGTGATAGTGCGCGTACCGCCCGTCAAACAGGATGGTCTGTTTGATGAGGCGCTGCCCGACAACCTGCGTAAAGAAATCGACGTCTTCCTGGGCGCCACTTGCACAGACTGTGATGTGATGGATGCCCGTGACGGGGTAGTTCATTTTTAGCCTCCTCGAAGGATTCGAGTAACGAGATCGAACTCTACAGCATACTCCGCTGGTCAGTGAAGATTATAAACCTGGCAGGCGGAGGATCGTGGATCGGCGCGCGGCAGGCAAACATGATGAAAGGGCTTGAATGCCGGCCCGAACTATCTGGCGATGAGAGCTCGTCGAAGCCGGTTCGCCTACTCGGCCCGCCTCACTTTGGCGCGATTTTCGCGAGCAGCGGCGAGCGAGGGATCGAGATGCAGCGCCTCATCGAATTGGGCGGCCGCTTCAGCGTGCTTGCCCTCTTGTTCCAGCAGCTCACCCCAAAAGTTGTGCAGGGATGCGTCTTTGGGGTAAGCCGTGACGACTTGCGCGAGATTTTTCTGCGCGGCTGTCAGATCGCCCGCTTTCACGAGCGCGAACACGAGGTTGTAGCGGGCGTTCACGTTCCCTTCATCGAGCCGGAGGGCGGTCTCGAATTGTTCGATGGCTTCGCGTTCGCGGCCAATGCGGCTGAATGCCGCGCCAAGCAAGTTGTGTCCCTGCGATTGTTTGGGGCCGGCATGTACCGCGGACTCGAGCGAGGACACGGCGCCCTCCAGATCCAGGCGCGACATTTTGATTTCGCCGAGGTCGAGCCAGGAGGAATAGTCCTCCGAATATTTCTGCACGCGATGTTCAAGGACTGCCTGTTCCAACTCGCGGCGGCGGTCGCTCCCTCCGCCGGGCAGCACCTGCAGCCATACATGGCCCATTTCGTCCGTCGCGTTGTTCCCCGATCTGACGCGCTTCCCCGTTGTGTTGGCATAGCGCCAGCGCATGGAGATGAGCGTGCCTGCGGGCAGTGAAACAGGCTTGCGGTACCGGTAGACGGCTTGCCAGTTCTGGTCCCACGCGGGAATGCGAATCAGCCACTCGCGCTTGCCATTCGGCAATGTCGCCCAGGCTTCGCATACTTTGCCGAGATAGTGAGCATGCGGATAGATAGCGAGGATGCCGGCGTCCATCGGCAGCCGGAAATCGTCGGAGATCACGAAGTCGCGTGCGCCGGCCGGAATGTCGATCGCGCCATCATGCTCGAGCTGGATCAGCAGTGGAAACACCGTCGGCGGCTTGTCCGTAAAGTAGACGCCGATGGTTGGCTGGATCGTCTCGGGCTTCCCCGATGGCCGCAGATGGGCATTGAGGACGAGGTCGTTGCCCGGTTGGAGACGCCAGGAAAATCCAGCGGGCTCCTCGACCGGTGGGCTGCCGGGCTTCCAGAAGAGAAAATGGCCGGGTGGATCGAAGACGCTGTACTGGATGTTGAAATCCATGCCGGGGAATCCGGCGCCGGGTTTGGTTTCGAGTTTTCGCGCTGAGCCGACGCGATCAACGATGAGGTTCGCGTGGTGCACGAGACGTTTGCCGCCTGCGTGGATTTCGACGGCCCGGACGTAGCGCGCCGTAGTGAGCTCGGGGGTGAAGATAAAGTTCCAAAAGACGTCGGGTCCATCGGCAGGCAGCGAGAAGGGCTGGGGCGCACGGAGGATGAGATCGGGTTTGCCGAGCTGCCATTCGCCCTCCGCAGGTGGCGCTTCGGCTGCCGGCGAGGGGTCGCCCTCGGGCGCCCCGGACCTGGCCCACTCGGCGATCGTTTGAATCTGAACGTCGCTGAGGCGGTGTGCTCCTTCGAAATCGCCGTAGCCCGGTTCGGGAAGCCAGGGTGGCATAAAGCGGCTTTTGGTGACGGCGGCGATCTGGAGCGCGTGCTTCTTCGCGTCGGCATATGTCAGAAGCGGAAATGGGGCCGCTTCGCCGGGACGGTGGCAGGCGGCGCAGTTATTCCGGAGGATGGGAGCAACGTCGGGCCAGTACGCCGGTTTGGTTTGTGAGCGAAGCGTAAGAGCCGACAGGATGAGCACCGGGGCTGCAATAAGGCGGCGCAATACCTGTAGAATACTCCCGTATATGCCGTCGATTCGCCGCGATTTCCTTCGCCTGTCCGCTCTCGCCGCCGCGGGCCGGCTCGCGCTGCGCGGGCAATCGGCGGGGTCGTTGGAAGACCTCGTGGCCGCCAACCACATTCTGGCGTCGCATCAGATATTCGATGCGTACGGGCACATCAGCATGCGCAGCGAATCGAAGCCGCTGCACTATTTCATGGCGCGGTCGGTAGCGGCGGAGCTGGTAACATCCGCCGATATTCTCGAGTACGACCTCGACAGCAACGTGCTCGGCGGGCCGAAGCCGGCGCCCGCGGTCTTTCTGGAGCGCTTCATCCATGGTGAGATTTACAGGGCGCGCCCGGATGTCAAGGCGATCGTGCATTGCCACACGCCATCCCTGATTCCGTTCGGGGCTTCGGATGTACCGCTGCGGGCGATGTTCGGGCTGGCGGGATTTCTCGCGGAAGGAGTGCCGGTGTTCGACACCCGCGCGGAATTTGGGATGACGGACCTGCTGGTTCGCGATACTGCGCGCGCGAGGGCGTTGGCACGGACTCTGGGGAAGAAACTGCTCGCCCTTATGCGTGGACACGGGGCCGTGGTGGTGGGGCCATCCGTGCCGGTGGTCGTGGGGCGGTGCGTTTATCTGGATATGAACGCGCAAGCGCAGCAGCGTGCGATGGCGCTCGGCGGCAAGACTACATATCTCACGCCCGAGGAAGGAAAGCAGTCGGTGGCAGACGATTACAGGCGCGCGTGGGAGTTGTGGCGGCGGAAGGCCGCGAAGTAAAAGCCCTCAGATCGGGAATATCTTCGCGGCAACGCCAATAGCGGAATCGATCCCGTCCACCACCTTCGCCGCGAGAGTGACATCCGCGACGATCCTGCTCATGTCTTCCTTCAACGCCTTGAGTTGCGTCAACTGTGCGTTGATCTGCCCGGTCAGCTGCTGGAACTCGGCGGTACGAGCCCGAAAGTCGGCCCGGTTCAGCGCCGTGATCGCATCCTGAATAACGTTGTCGGCCTGGCGCATGGTACTAGTGGCGGCCCCGTCGGTGGACGCTTCGATGGCCCGCAGCAAGTTGTAGTGAAGAAACTGGAAAGTATCGATGGGGCTTAAGGCGGGTTCCGGGCCGGGCATTTTTCCCTCTACTGTGTTGCAACTTTGAAATTCAGGCTGTTATAGAAGCCGGCGATGCGCTCGGCGTCATCTTTCATTTCCGCGACATACGTGAAGAATGACGTGCCGCGCTTGTGCTCGGTGAGCAGCGCGCGATGCGTTTTGGCGAGATCTTTCAATGCGTTCTGGGTCGCGACCAGGGTGTCGTCGGCGGCGCGCTGCTCCTTCACCAGGGCGGGCAGTTTCGCGATGCCGTCCGCTTTCTCCTGCGGCGGCAGTGTCGTCTTGTTGCGGTCGAGCCAGGTCTTCTGGTTTACGATCAGGCGGTCGTATTCGGTCCATAACTGGAGACGGAGACCGCGTCCGCCAATGCCCTCCGCGTTCGGAGCACTGCCCAGGTCGGCATCAAGCAGGGCGCAGATCCGGTCGATCACGCCTTGCATGGCGGTGACGATCGGGGGAAGCGCCTTCTGGTGTTTGCGCTCGACGAGCAACTGCCCGGCTGCGTCAATCGCGGTGGTCAGACCTTTGACCTCATCATCGTTCGCCTTCAGTTTGGCGAGCGCGGAGTTTGTGCTCAGTGAGTGCAATCGCTGGCCCAGCTCCGCGGTGGCCGTGTTGACCGCGTCGAGCGGGGCATTGCCGCCGACATCCTGCAAAAACGTGGCGTAATGTTGCAGCGCGTCGAGCATGGAGTGGCGCGCCGCGAGATCTTCGCCGCTGAGAAAGGGCTTGATGCCCGCCGGATCGAATCCTTTGGTATCGAAGTCCAGGACCAGGGATGAAACCTCCGCGTTATAGACCGTCCTCTCGACCGTGTCATACGAGGCCGATGAATCCTTCGCAATGAGGGATGCGGCGGCGCCGAACGCGGAGACGCGGGTCGCGAGCGGGGAAACGCCGCAGCCCGCCGTCAGCAGGCAACAGCAGAGCGCGGCACTGGCTTGTCCAGTCAATTGGACCATTCTGCACGATCTCGACCGGCTTGTACAGGATGCAAACTGTCCGAATGTTGGCGACGACCCCTTAACGGCTAATCCCAATAGGCGATCAGCCGCCCCATGGTAAACATGGCAATCCAAAGGAACAGCGACAAGTACGCGGCGACCTTCACACTTGCCGGAATGACCGGGGACTTATCCAATTCCTCCGTCCTGTTGTAAACGATGGGGCGGAAAACCGCGCCATGCAGGAGGATCAGGCCCAGAACGGCCATTTTGGTCCAGAAGAAGGGATTCGGCGCGTACTTCGTCGCCTCACAGGTGGCCAGGAGCAGGCCGGTACAGACCATGACGGTGCCTCCAAGGCGTTTCCATGGCCGCAGGCTGGTGACCATTTGAGTGATCGTGACGCTTTTGAAGGTGAGCCCCAGCAGCCGCAGGTTCGTCATCAGGATCATGCCGCCGAACAGCGCAATACAGGTCAAATGGGTTGACAAGACGATCGGGTACGCCAGCACCGACTCGCTGAAGTCGGAAAGAAACTGAACGCTCTCGAGGGACTGGGCGATGGACATTGCCGGAAGCATCTATTCCAGGAAACCCGTGAAAATTCCGCCGAATACGATCGCGACCCACAGCAGCAGAGACACGCCGGCCACAACTTTGCTCAGCGCGGGTGGCGGATCCTTCATGACCGCCACCTTTCTGTGGATGGTGAAGTTGTAGACCAGGGCCGCGAGCAAAATGTACATCTTGATGGGGAAAATGGGGTTGATCCGGTAAACGCCCGTCTGAGAGATGTAGAGCATGAACCCGGAGAAGATCACAAAGATCAGAGCGAAGATTGTCCAGAGTTCCGTATAGCGCAGGATCCGGCTAGTGCTTTCGTGCCGCAGGCCGAGGTTGAGCAGCCGGAAATCAACCAGCGCGATCGATCCCACAGCGACCGCGAAACCGCCGATGTGAACGCACTCGGCCAGCGGAAACGCCCACTCCGTATCGTTGAGCGCGTCAACGAGGGCGTTCTGAATAAGCATTCCGCTGGATTCTCCTTTCGAGACTACCTGCCGGCAAGTTTGGGCCAGTTTGACCGCGGCCGCGCGGCGTATTCAGCGTGCGGCCACGAGGCACAGAGATGTTTTGACGGCATGAGTCTATCATCCGGTGACAGGCGCCTGCGAGATTTTCCAGTCACTTTCCGGTCAATGACATTTGAGGGCGCTTATTTCTGAACGACCTGGGCCCGATCGATCCGTGGGACCGGTGTATCGGCGCCGGTATATCGCCGCCGGTGTGGCTCTCATAGAATTGATTCGATTCGCCCGAGGAAAACACCCGAGGAAAAAAGAATGACTCGCGCTCTTTCAGTCGCAGTTGTGGTGCTTGCACTCACGGGGCTTGCTTCCGCCCAGGGGCCGCCGCCCGCGGGCCGCGGTGGAGGCGGTCCCGGCCGCGCCGCACTCGCTCCTGTTGTCATCGGTCCCGCGGCTCCGGTGCCGCCCGAGGTCGCGATCCCGCGGCCGACCGCAGATGAGCTGACCCAGGTTAACGGCGCGCTCGCGCAGTGGGTGGCTTCCGACAAGTCGCCGGCGGCGCCACTGCTGCAGAAATTCCAGTCGCTGATGATGCTGCAGCCGCCGCGCGCGAACGTCGCCGCGACGTACACGCAGACGCAGCAGCGAATGGGTGCCCGGCACGTGGGTTTCGTCGAGACAGCGAGCAAGGGCGACATCGATCTGTTGCTGCACGGCGACTCGATCACGGACTGGTGGGTACAGGGCGATGCCAACAAGGCGATGTTCGACAAGTACTTCGGCGGCTACAAGACCGCGAACTTCGCGATCGCGGGCGATACTACCCAAGGTGTTCTCTGGGGATTGAAAAACGGCGAGGGCCAGGGATTCCAGCCGAAAGCCGTCATGCTGATGATCGGCACCAACAACAGCGGGACCTTCACTGCGCCCGAGATCGCCGAGGGCGTCGGAGCGGTCGTGCTCGAGATGCGGAACGACTTCCCGAATGCGAAGATTCTTCTGCTCGCGATCTTCCCGCGGAGCACACCGGGCGACCCGGTACGCGACAAGCTTTCGGAAGTCAACCGGATCATTTCGAAGCTGGACGACCAGCGCCACGTTTTTTATATGGATATCGGCGCGAAGTTCCTGGATGAGAACGGCGTTTTCCTGCCGGATTCGTTCCGGGCGGATAATCTGCATCCGCAGGCAAAGGGCTACGATATGTGGGGCGCGGCGGTGAAGGACAAGCTCGCCGAGTTGATGAAGTAGCGGCGCCCTTCGCGCCGCTTTCTCGGATGGACTACTTTCATTTCGCCAGCTTCGCCACTCTCTGGCACCCAGAGCCGTGAACAGGAATCAGGAACCTTCGCGGCTTTGCGCCTTTGCGAGCGCGAAGATCTTTTCCTCGAACTGATCGAGCGCGCCGGCGAAAAAGTGATCCCCGGCTTCAATGAAATCCAGTTGTTTGGGTTCGGCGAACCATTCGAATGCCGCTTCCAGGTCCGGCTTCGGCCCGTGTTCGTCGATGGTGCTGTGGACGAAAAATTTCGGCACGCCGCAGTGCGCGAGATAGTCGAAGCGGCCGCGACTAGTCGGGAACCCGGCGGCGATCAGACGCACCGGTGGAGGGGTGAGCGAACACCCCAGCTTCATGACGATGCGCGATCCGAATGAGAATCCCGCCATCGAATACGGGAGTTCAGGATATCGGCCGCGCAACGCTGCGAGCGCCGCGCGCGCGTCCTCCATCTCACCGGGCCCATGCGCGTGCTCGCCCTCGCTCAGGCCAACGCCGCGAAAGTTGAACCGAAGGACGACGGCTCCCGCGCGACGCATGGCCCGGGCCATTCGGTAAACGACCTTGTTATGCATCGTGCCCCCGAAGAGCGGGTGCGGGTGGCATACCAGACACAACTCGACGGGCGCGGCCTCCTCCGGCTCTTCGAGCAGAGCTTCGAGCCTGCCGGCGGGTCCATCGATGAAAAGGGATTCGATCTTGCGGGGCACCCGATATCCGCTCTGTTCAGTTGGTCCGGTAATTGATGAACTGCAAATCGATACCGAAGTCGCCGCCTTTGAGCAGCGCGATGGCCTGCTGAAGCGTGTCCCGGTCCTTACCGCTGATGCGGATGAGGTCGCCCTGAATCGCCGCCTGCACTTTGAGCTTGCTGTCCTTGATCTTCTTCGTGATGTCGCGCGCCTTCTCGATCGGAATACCGGACGTGAGCGTGACCTCCTGCTTCACGGTCGAGCCGGCCGCCGAATTCACAGTGCCGTAAGTCAGATTCTTGATCGGGACGCCACGCTTGACGAGCTTGGATTGCAAAATCTCGGTGACCGCCTTGAGCTTGAAATCATCCGCGCTGGCCAGCGTGAGCTTCTTCTCCTTCTCGTTGAGCTCGATCGAGGATTTCGAATCTTTGAGGTCGTAGCGGGTGGTGATTTCCTTCATGGCTTGCTGGACGGCGTTGTTCACCTCCGGCATCTCGATCTGGGAGACCACGTCGAAGCTGTTATCCGGCATAGCTGTAGTTTAAATTGTCTTCTTCTTCCACGCGCCGCGCCGGAAGAGTATGAGTGAGGAAATCGTCATCGCCGTCTCGGCCGACGGGATCGCCGCGAAGACGCCGCGCGGACCCCAATGCAGTATGGATGAAAGCGTCCATGCCAGTGGAATCTGGAAGCACCAATAGCAGAAAAAATTGATCATCGACGGGGTGCGCGTGTCCCCCGCCCCGTTAAACGCCTGGATCAGCACCATCCCCCAGGCGTAACAGATATTCCCGACGCTGATGAAGCGGAGGCAATCGGAGGCGACATCCTGCACTGCGGGATCGGAGGTGAAGAACGCCGCGAGCTGGTGCGCGAACAGGAGGAATACGACGGCGATCGAGCCCATGTAGTACGTCGTGTAGCGCCCCGTCTGATAGACGGCTTTCTCGGCGCGGTCCGGTTTGGCGGCTCCGAGGTTCTGACCCACGAGCGTGGCGGCTGAGTTGGATAATCCCCAGGATGGCAGGATTACGAACATGAAGATCTTGATTGCGACCGTGTATCCGGCGACCGCGGTGCTGCCGAAGGTCGCGCAAAGGCGGACGAGGCCGGTCCAGCTCGCGGTCGCGATCAGGAATTGCAGGATGCCGGTAAACGACACGCGCAGCAGCCGCCAGAGAACTTCCAGATTCACGCGCACCTGCTGCAGGTGAATGCGGATGCGGCTGTGGCCGCTGAAGAGAATCCAGAGTTGAAAACAGACGCCAAGCCCGCGGCCGGTGGTCGTAGCGACGGAAGCGCCCATCACATTGAGCTTCGGGAACGGTCCCCAGCCGTTGATCAGGCAGGGGTCGAGGACGATGTTGATCAGGTTGGCGAACCAGAGCGCACGCATGGCGAGGGCGGCGTCGCCCGCGCCGCGGAAGATCGCGTTGATCAGGAACAGCAGAAAAATCGTCGTGGAACCGCCGAGGAGGATACGGGTGTATGTGGTACCGGTTTGAATGACGGACGGCGAGGCGCCCATCAGCGCAAGGAGGTTCGGCGCGTATAAAATCCCCGCCGCACTCACGACAATGGACAGCATCATGCCGACCGCAATCGCCTGAACTGCGGCAATAGCGGCTCCTTCCGGGTCTTTTTCACCAATGCGGCGAGCGACAAACGCGGTGGTTGCCATGCTGAGGCCCATGGCGATGCCGAAGACGAGCACGAGGCACGACTCTGTCAGCGCGACGGTCGCGAGCGAATCCACGCCGAGCTTCGCCACGAAGAACATGTCGACGATGCCGAACAGCGATTCCATCAGCATCTCGAGAATCATCGGAATGGCGAGAAGGACGATGGCGCGGCTGAGATTGAGCTCCGTGTAGTCGCGATGTGCGCCGCTCAGGGCCTCGCGGATGGTCGCGAAGACGCCGGTATTTACAACGGGTTGTGACTGTGTCGCTTCCATGTGGCGCCGGCGATCTTGCCGCCGGTGATTTCTGGCGAAGTAAAAACAAAAAGTCCCCGGAAGCGAAAGGGCCCCGGAGACTCCCGGAGATAGTTTACCAGTGTTACGCCGCCGGAGCGATTGCCGCCGCAAACTAAATATCGACTGTTTCGTTGAGAGTATGTAGCGCCGGCGAGGAGATCGCCAGCGCCACAAATTTACTTCGATTCGGTTGCGGGCATCGGCTTGCCGTCCAGCACGAATGTCAGCATCTTCGGCATCGCAGGCGCGGGGCCACCGCGTCCGGGGGCCGGAGGCGGAGGAGGCGCGGGAGCCGCTTCGGCCTGAATATGGATACCATCATTTTGCGCCGCGGGTGCCGCAGGAGGCGTCGGGGGAGCCGCAGCAGCAGCGCCTGCGCCACCGCGTCCGCCGCCACCGCCAGGTCCACCGAATCCAACGGCTCCGGTCCCGCCGGCGACGGTTACGTACTGCTTGCCATCCAGCTCATACGTAATGGGCGGGCCCATGCCGCCGCGCAGACCGGTTTGAACGTCCAGAAGCTTCTCGCCTTTATCGGCGGTGTAGGCGACAAGGCGCCCATCGGGAACGACCTGGAAGACCAGATTGCCGGCCGTCGTGACCGTACCCCCGCCGATCCCGCCGCCACCGGGCTGGATCCATTTCCGGGTCTGGGTCACCGGGTCCCAGGCGATCAGCGCGCCGCGCTCTCCTTTTATCGGCTCCGGGCCGATCATCGGCGGAACGATCGGCTTCGCCGGGGGATTTGCCCCGGGACCACCGCCTGGGCCGCCAAACAACGACGCGATGCCCATGTTCTGCTTGCCGGGCTTGTACTCGAACTTCTGATCGGCCGAGTAGTTGAAGCTTCCGGTAATCGTCGAAGGGATATAAACGAGCCCGGTGGCTGGATTGAACGACATCGGCGACCAGTTGTGCGCCCCGCCGGGACCCGGGGTAATGGAGGTCGGATCTTTCGTGTAGTAAGACTCTTTGTTGATAATGGGCTTGCCCGTCGCCTCGTTCAGACCCTTCGCCCAGTTCACCTGCACCCACGGCTGGCCGGAGATGAACTTACCGTTGGTCCGGTCGATTACATAGTAGAAGCCGTTCTTGTTGGCCTGCATGATGACTTTGCGCGGCTGGCCTTTCACCGTGACGTCGGCAAGCATCAATTGCTGGACGCTGTCGAAATCCCACTCGTCGCCGGGCACCATCTGGAAGTACCACTTGAGAAGTCCCGTGTCCGGGTTAACCGCGAGAATCGACGCGGCATAGAGATTGTCCTTGCCATCGCCCCCCGCTTGCCCACGCACCTCTTCCGGCCAGGGACCGGCGTTACCCGTCCCGACGAAGAGAAGGTTGGTCTCGGGATCGTAGGACATGGCATCCCAGACGGTTGCGCCGCCGCCCATCTTCCACCACTCGCCGGACCACGTGGCCGCGGCTTTCCGCATCGCCTCGTTTTCGAAGCCCTTCGAGGGATCGCCAGGGACGGTGTAGAACTTCCACGCGAACGCACCCGTGTTGGCATCGAACGCGGAGAAGAATCCGCGCACCGGATACTCAGCGCCCGATACGCCGATGACAACCTTGCCGTGGGCGATCCGCGGGGCCATCGTGACGGTGTAGCTGTCCTGTGGAAACGCCACGCGCGCTTCCCAGACAAATTTGCCGGTTTCGGCATCGAGAGCGTCGAGGCGGCCGTCTATGATGGGCGCGATGACTTTGCCGTTGTAGAGGGCGAGGCCGCGGTTCACAACACCGCAGCAGATCTTGGGGCGTACGGCGCTCTGGTTGACTTCCGGATCCCAGCGCCATTTTTCCTTGCCGGTGCGCGCATCGACCGCATAGACAACGCTCCAGTTGGTGATGCTGTAGATCGTGCCGTTCCAGACCAGAGGCGTGGCTTCCTGATTGCCGCCCCCAGTGCCAATGTCGTAGGACCACGCGAGGCCGAGTTTGGCGACATTGCTGGCGTCGATCTGTTTGAGGGGGCTGTATCGAGTCTCTCCGGGAGTCAGGCCGTAGGAGATCCATTCGGTCCCGGTCTTGCCGGCGTTTTTGAGAGCGAGATCGTTGACTGTAGTTGTGCGGGTCTGGCTCATCACGCCGCCGGCGAGCAGAGCGAGACCAGCAGGCAACAGGTACCGGGTCTTCGGGATGCGGTGCATTGAGAGATACCTCTTTTCGGCGAGATAAAGACGAAGATGTAATGGGAATTCTATCGCAGCGGCCGCGGGGAACGTGTTTTGCCGACTTAAAACATTGTAAATACATCGTGGACCGCCGGAACGAACGAGCATTTGCAGGGTTAGCCGCGGCGGTGGGCGGGCGCTGTTTCGCGGCTGTTTGGCGGCGAGTGCTCGCGCCGCAAAGCTGATATATTCACTTCGAACTGACGAGTTCAGGAGAACCCACAGCCGATGCACTACCGTCTTCCGGGCGCGCTGATCGCGGCGCTGACAATTTGCATCGTTCCGGCCGCGGCCCAGAACAACACGCCGAAACCCACCCCCAACAAGCCAAACCTCACCGGACTCTGGCAATCCTTCAGCACCGCCGACTGGGACATCCAGGCCCACGGCGCCGACGCGGGACCCTTCTACCAACTTGGGGCGATCGGCGCGGTTCCTCCCGGACAAAGCATTGTGGAGGGCGATGAAATCCCCTATCTGCCCAAAGCCCTCGAGCAGAAAAAGAAAAACTTCGCGGACCGCTACAAGCAGGATCCCGTCGTGAAGTGCTACATGCCGGGCGTGCCGCGCGCAAACTATATGGCGTTTCCGTTCCAGATCATCCAGTCGGACAAGAACATCCTGATCGCCTACGAATTCGGCTCGGAAAATCGCCTCGTCAACATGGGCAAGCCGGAGCCCGCCGTGACCGACACCTGGATGGGCACGTCGAACGGACATTGGGAAGGCAACACGCTGGTGGTCGATGTCGCCGGCTTCAACGGCATGGCGTGGCTCGACCGCGCCGGAAACTTCGCCAGCGACGCTCTGCACGTTACGGAGCGCTACTCCCTGCTCGATCCGAACACGATGAATTACGAAGCAACCATTGAGGACCCGCAGACCTTCAGCCGCCCGTGGAAGATCAACGTGATCCTTTACAAGCACCGCGAGAAGGATGCGCGCCTGCTTGAATTCAAATGCGTCGAGTTCACCGAGGAACTGATCTACGGCGACCTTCGCAAGAAAGCAGGCAAGTAATGAAGCTGCTGATGGCCGCCGCGCTGATCGCCGCCGTCTCCGCGCCGGCCCAGACCAAAGGCACATTCGAAAGAATCAAAGTCCACGGCAAATCACTGGAGGGCAATCTCGAAGGCGATTCGCCGGACCGCGACGTCTCCGTGTACCTGCCGCCGAGTTACAAGACTGCGAGCAACCGCCGCTACCCCGTGGTCTATCTCCTCCACGGCTACACCAACACCGATGAAGGCTGGTTCGGACCCAACACCAAATCCGGTTTCCAGACCGCCAACACCACGCTTCCGGAAGCCGCGGACAAGGCTGTCGCCGCCGGCGCGCGCGAAATGATTCTGGTGATGCCGAACGCGTACACGATCTATCAGGGCAGCATGTTTTCCGATTCCGCGACGACGGGCGACTGGGAAGGTTATGTCACCCATGATCTCGTCCAATACATAGACAACCATTACCGCACCATCGCGACACCCGCGGCGCGCGGGCTCGCCGGACACTCCATGGGCGGTTACGGCACGATCCGTCTGGCCATGAAGTATCCTGGCGTTTACTCGAGCATCTATGTTCTGAGCGCATGCTGCCTGACCGCAAATCTCAATCCGCGCGGCGAGGCCTTCGCGCAGGTGGAAGCCGCGAAGACTCCCGAGGAAGTGTCCAAACTCGCGCGCGGGCCGGTCACGATGGCCGCCGAAGCCGCCGCGTGGTCGCCGAACCCGAAGAATCCGCCGTTCTTCTACGATCTGCCGGTGAAAGATGGAAAGGTTCAGCCCGCGATCGCCGCCAAATGGGCTGCCAATGCGCCGCTCGCAATCATCGATCAGTACATCGGGAACCTGCGCCAACTGCACGCCATCGCCATTGATGTCGGCGATAAAGACGGACTCGCCGCCAGCAATAAGGAACTCGCCCGTATTCTGAGCTCATACGATCTGAAGAACAGCTTCGAAACCTACGACGGCGACCACACCAACCACATTGCCCTTCGCGTCGAGAAGAACGTCATTCCGTTCTTCTCGAGCGAACTCTCTTTTGGCAAGGAGAAGAAATGACTCTCAGAGCTTTTGCTTCGATCAGAACCCTGGCTTCGATCAGAACCCTGACTTCGATCAGAACCCTGGCACTCATCAGCCTCGCCGCACTCGCCCTTCCACTCGGCGCGCAAAAGGCGGCGACCAAATCGACCACATACAAGACGCCATGGGGCGATCCCGATCTGCAGGGCACGTGGACCAGTGATGATACCTGGGGCGTTCCGATGGAGCGTCCCGCGCAGTATGGCGACCGTCTCTATCTCACGGAGGACGAACTCGCCGCGCGCGCGAAGCAGGTTGCCGCGTCGAAGCAGCGCATCGAGAATCCCAGCGACGCCAACCACTCCCCCGCGAAAGCCCAACTCGATGCCATCGAGCGCGGTGAAGGCGGAAAAGGGGGCACACGCGGCGTGGATGCGGCTCCGGTTCCCGGACAGTTTGGCGAATACGCCCGCCGCGCCTCAAAGCAGACCTCGCAGATCATTGAGCCGGCCAATGGGCGCATGCCACCACTGACCGAGGAAGCCAAGGAGCGCCAGTCCGCCGCCAATGCCGCCCGCCGCAAAACGCCTGAAACGTGGACCGACTGGAGCATCTACGACCGTTGCATCACGCGCGGCGTCGCCGGTTCGATCATCCCGGTGATTTACGGCAATGGGCTCGAGATCGTCCAAACCCCAGGCTACGTCGCGATCCGCTACGAGATGGTGCACGACACCCGCATCATCCCGACCGACGGACGCGCCCACGCACCGTCCAGCCTGCGCTCGTACATGGGCGACCCGGTCGGACACTGGGAAGGCAACACGCTCGTCGTGGAGACGACGAACTTCAACGGCAAGATGGGCATCGGCCCGAACGGCGGCGGCGTCCCCGGCAGCCTCGACATGAAGCTCACGGAGCGCTTCACGCGCGCTTCCGACAACACCATCAACTATGAAATGACCGTCGACGACCCGAAAACCTGGACGTCGCAGTGGAAGATCGCTTTCCCCATCACCCACGAGCCGGGTTATGAAATTTATGAGTATGCATGCCACGAAGGCAACATGGCCATGCGCAACATGATCACCGGAACCCTCGCCGAGCAGGCGAAAGCCGCCGACAAATAGCGCACAAGGAGATCAGATCCACATGAAAAAGACTCTCGCATTTGCCATTCTGGGAGCCGGGCTCCTTCTCACCTCCGGGCCCGTGTGGGCGCATCACGCTTTCGCTGCCGAGTTCGACGTGAACAAGCCTCTGATCCTGAAAGGAACCGTCACGAAGATGGAATGGATCAATCCGCATGCGTGGATCCACATCGACGTGAAGGATGCCGCTACAGGCCAGACAACCGAATGGATGATCGAAGCCGGCGCGCCCAATGGCCTCCTGCGCCGCGGTTTCACCAAGGCGTCGCTGCCCGCGGGAACGAACATCGTCGTCGAAGGCTGGCAGGCGAAGGACGGCTCGAACCGCGCCAACGGCAGCAACATCACCCTGCCGGATGGAAAGAAGCTGTTCGTCGGCTCGTCCGGGACAGGCGCCCCGTTCGAACAGAAATAACCGCTAGTGTAGAAACGTCAGCACGGTGTACAGCATCGGCAGCGCGAACATCGAGCTGTCGAGGCGATCGAGGATTCCCCCATGGCCTGGCAGCAAATTTCCGCTGTCCTTCACGCCCGCGCCGCGCTTGATTGCGGACTCCGCAAGGTCCCCCACCTGCCCTGCCACGTTGGCGGCGAGCGCGAGCAAACCAGCGACCACCAGCGACGTCCCTTTAATGGCAAGCGGCAGGTAGATCATTCCGAAAACGACACCCGTGAACACGGAGGCCGCGGCCCCTTCCCACGTCTTCCCCGGACTCACCATCGGCGCGAGTTTGTGCCGCCCGAAATTCTTCCCGACATAGTAAGCCCCCGTATCGCCGGCCCAGTTGATCATCAGCCCGAACATCAACCAATGCGGATTGATATCGTGCAGCAACAGCCCGGTTTTCCACGAGCCGAACACGTAGATTATCCCCATGGCGAGCGCGGATACATGCATCAAGCCCTTCGCCGGATTATCGCCTGTAAGCAGCAGACACATCGACGCCAGCGCGCTGAGAATCATCAGCAGAATGGTCTCGTGCTGGGGGGCGACGAGAATCAGAACCCCGGCGGCGTAGCCCAGCGGGGCGAACGATCCTGTGATCGCCGCGTATTCCCGGAACGTCAGCAGCGCGACGACCGCGACCACAAGAATGACGAGCCACGAGGGAGCGAAAAGAGCGGTATAAACGGCGATGGGGACGAGGAAAAGTGCGGTGACGACGCGCTTCATTGCGAGGAGACGACGATCTCGGCGATCTCCTGTTCGGTGAGCGGATCTTCCCGGCGCGCCGTTTCTTCAGCAGGTTGCGGCGAGAGCCCGCCAAAACGGCGTTCCCTCTTTTGAAAATCGAGAATCGCTCGCAGCAGCTCAGCGCGGTTGAAGTCCGGCCAGAGCGTGTCCGTCACGTAGAGTTCGGCGTAGGCGATCTGCCACAGCAGGAAGTTGCTCACACGCATCTCGCCGGACGTGCGAATGAGCAAATCCGGTTCGGGCAGGCCGGCTGTATACAGCCGCCGCGCGATCATCTTCTCGTCGACCACCAGAGTGGACAGGTTGCCCTGAATACGCGCTTCGTCCAGGAGCGCATTCACGGCATCGACAAGCTCAATTCGCGCGCTGTAGTTGATTGCGAGATTGAGCCGCATGCCCCGATTGCGCGCGGTGGCGCGCTCGACGGCGCGCAGTTCTTCGTAGGCTCGCTCCGGCAGCGCTTCGACGTGCCCGCTCGACATCAGCCGGATATCGTTTCTCTGCAGGTCTTCGAGTTCGCGGCGCAGGTAGAATCGCAGGAGCCGCCAGAGCATGTCCACTTCAGCGCGCGGACGTTTCCAGTTCTCCGCCGAAAACGCATAGAGAGTCAGCGCCTGGACTCCAAGGTTGGCGCAGTCTTCCACGACCGATCGCACCACGCTCACCCCGACTTTGTGCCCGGCGATGCGCGGCAAACCGCGGCGCTTCGCCCAGCGGCCATTGCCGTCCATGATAATCGCGATGTGCGCGGGGATGCGCGCCGGATCGAGACTCAGCGCCAGTTCGCGGTCGCCGTCCCCCGGCGCCAGCGCATCCAGCATCTTCATCCGCCGATACCCAGACTCGCGCAACCCAGACTTCGCCAACCCATGCTTCTCCTCATGGTACACCGCGCTGCAAAGTGGTGGCGAAAACAAAGCGCGAACGGCGTGGCATGGGCATAATCTAGAGATTGGTTCCTGGTCCGTTCCTGAAAAAGCTCGCATTGTGGCTGGCCTGCTCGTCTGCCGTCGCAATTCTTCTCTCCATCGCCGTTTCGCAGATCCTGCTGGCGCTCGCGCTCGCCGCCCTTCTCTTCTCCGGATTGCCCCTGCGCTGGCCGCGCGCCACCATTCCGCTCGCGCTTTTCCTCGGCTGGACCCTTCTCGCCCTCGCCTTCTCCCCCGATCCACGCTTCGGACTTCCCACGGTCCGCAAAATGATCGTCGTCTACCCGATGCTGCTGATCGTTTATTCATGCGTCCGGAGAATGGCGGAAGCGAAGTGGCTGATCTATGCATGGATTGCCGTCGGCACCGTCACGGCTGCGCGCGGACTCTTCCAGTACGCCGCCGACGTCGCCGGCGCACGGGCCGCGCATCAAAACTTCTATAACTTCTACATTGCCGACCGTATCACCGGCTTCATGAGCCACTGGATGACGTTCTCCGGCCAGGAGTTGTACATCCTTCTCTGCGCCGGCGCTTTCCTTTTCTTCGCGCCCGACTTCCGCAAGTGGCGCTGGATCGCCCTGCCGTGCGCGGCGGCGGTCGCGATTGCCCTGATCCTGAGTGACACCCGATCGATCTGGGGCGCGGCCGTCATCGCCGGCTTCTATCTGCTTTGGGAATGGCGGCGGTGGGCGGCGTTCGCAATGCCCCTCGTGCTCGCGCTTGGGCTTCTCTTCGCGCCTGCCGCCGTAAAGGAACGCGTGCGCTCGGTGACCGATCCGCACGGCCAGCTCGATTCGAACTCACATCGCAAGATCGTCTGGCGCGTGGGGTGGCAGATGATCAAAGCGCATCCCTTGTTAGGTGTCGGACCCGAGGAGATCCGCAAGAAATCCGTATTCGACGCTTACCTGCCCGCCGATATCCATTACCCTCTGCCCGACGGCAATTACCAGCATCTGCACAGCATCTATATCCACTACGCCGCGGAAGAAGGTCTGCCTGCCGCGATCTTCCTCACCGCGGTCCTTGTGCTCGCGATTTTCGACTTCCGCCGCGCCCTGAAAGCTCTCTCCGCCGGGCGCTCCAACCGCCGCTTCATCCTGCAGGCCGCAATTGCCTGCGTGATCGGCACGATGGTTTCGGGCATCGCGGAGAAGAATCTCGGAGATACGGAGGTGCTGACCATGTTGCTCTCGATCCTGTGCCTCGGATATCTCGCAGTCAACACTAAAGAGGCCGATAACGGCGTATCAGCCTGATATACTGACCTTTACCCCAAATGACGCTTTCGGCAACACAACTGCGCCCAGGCATGGTGATCAAGTTCAACAACGAGCTTTACTCGGTGTTCACGATGACGCACCGCACGCCGGGCAACCTCCGCGGCTTCGTGCAGGTCAAGATTCGCAACCTTCGCAATGGCTCGATGAACGAGCATCGGTTCTCCACCGATGACAAGATCGAGAAAGCCACTCTCGACGAAGTCGATATGGAATACCTTTACGACGACGGCGAATACTACTACTTCATGAACACCGAAAATTACGAGCAGATGCACCTTACGAAGGATCTGCTCGGCGATGCGACGGACTATCTCATCCCGCAGCAGAAGGTGACGGTGGAGTTCTTTGAAGGCAAACCGATCAGCGTCGAGCTTCCCCCGACGGTGACAATGACTGTGATGGAAACCGAGCCGGGCCTGAAGGGCGCGACGGTATCCAACGTGACGAAGCCCGCGAAGATGGAGACCGGCCTGGTGGTGCAGGTGCCGCCCTTCATCAACGAAGGCGAAAAAATTCGTGTGAACACGTCGGAAGGCACGTATCAGGAACGCGCCTGACACAACTTCCCTGCTAAACTGAAAATTCGTCGGGGCGTGGCTCAGCCTGGTAGAGCGCCTGGTTCGGGACCAGGAGGCCGGAGGTTCGAATCCTCTCGCCCCGACCAATTCCATCAATAACTTACACACAGTTGACCGGCAACCAGCCCACCCAACTGCCCACCCAGTTCCAAAGTTGCTGCCAAATTCCTTCGCTCCTCTACTGCGGGCACGGCGAAGAACGCAGCCATACGTCCCTCCCCCGCCGTTTCTTCCGCCAGTCAACCCACCGATTCTCTCCCGGCGCTGGCTCCTGTCATCGGGATCAACCTTCGCCATATCGGCCGAACGCCATGGCCAGAGAAACTGACTGGAAGCAAGGCCCCGGAGGGCTGGATCAAGAAGATCGACCGGGCCCGAGAAGGGCAGGGTCTGGGTGGGTTCTTCCGCCTCTACGTCGCTGACCCGTCTGGCATGATCGTTCGCAGAAAGAAAGAAGAAACGCTGGGGCCGGCCACCATGCCGAAACACGAGGCCCAGCAGAAGCTCGCAGAATATATCGAGGAGTACACGGGCAAGTTAATTCGTCAGGGACAATCCATCGAGAGTTTTGCCGAACTGTGGTGGAAGGCGTTTTCGGCGGTGAAGGCAGGATCGTGGGGCAAAAAGACCCGAGAGGACGTCCTACTCATCGTCGCGACGAGTACCGGCCGGCCATTCCTCAGCGGGTTGCTCGCAGACCCGAGTTGGCCCGCAGCGTCGCCATTCCGGCGACCACGCACAACATGGCCGACGGTATGAACTCAACGGATGAGTTAACGGGCAATCCTCTCCTTATTTGGAAGGCTTGTCCTGACCGGCGTCTTTCTGACCCAGGCCACCGGTGATTCCATCCACCTGATAGCCAATTTGGATTTTCCGTATCTTTGCGATTTCCGCCGGCGTTGCCGTCTTGGGATCGACGTTCGCCTGCGAGCATGTGAATCCGCGCAGGGTGCACTCCGACGTCGTATGTTTGATCTCACGCTGCCTCATCATTTCCGTAAGGTATTTGACGACATCCTCGTGGATGATGACCGCGTTGTTAGGAACGAAGGTTCCCACCCCGATCGCGTAGTCGACGGGCATCAGCGGCTCGACGCTCGAACCGAACGAGCCGTCGTTCTTCTTTCCAAGATCATGGGCGTTCAGGTCCGCGCCTTTTTCCACGAGGAATTTCACAATGTCCAACTCGCCGTGATTGGCCGCGACCATGAGCGGCGTGATCCCGTAGCTATCGGCGGCGTTGACATCTTCGCCCAGGTCGACCAGCAGTTTGACCACGGCCAGGCGTTCAGCCGGCGGACGCGGCCGATGATAACCATTGATAAATCCCGTGCCAGCCGCAGCCATCAGGGTCGTCTCGCGATCGGAAGAAGCGATGTGCGGATCAGCTCCGTGCGCGAGCAGCAGTTTCACCAGCTCAATGTCGCCGGAGAAAGCGGCGCGCATAATCGCAGTCGCGAAAACAATCCGCGGCGAACCTTCGCGCATCCGGGCGCGCGGGGTCGAATTGATCACGGCATTCGGATCGGCGCCGGCGTCGAGGAGCTTTTTGATGATGGGTAAGGGGTCGCGCGTCACCATCCACGGGAAGTTGGGCGCCGTTTCCATGTTGCGCCGGTCCACTGCCCAGAAGAGCGGGGTGAAGCGCTGTGCGTCTTTTTGATTGACATTCGCGCGGCTGTCGATCAGGAAATCCGCCACCTCGTAGCTGCCGTCGAATAACGCCAATGACAGCGCATCCTTGCCGTCGCCTCCCCGTGCGTTGAGTTCGGCGCCGGCTTTCACAAGCAATCTGGCGGAGTCAATGGCGTCCTCGCGCGCCGCGAACATCAGAGGCGTCAGCATGCCGCTGGCGAACTCTTCGATGGGCTGATCGGGTTTCGCCGGTACAGGTGTCGTGCCTTCAAAGCCCCGGCCGGAAGCCGAAGGGACAAAATAGGTGCGCGCGTTGACGTCGGCTCCGTGGTCGAGCAGAATTTTGACCACGTCCGGGTGGCGTTCGGAGACGGCCCACATGAGTGCAGTGGTGCCACCCCAGGTCTCCTGGGCATTCACTTTGGCGCCGTGATCGAGCAGGGCCTTTACCGCCTCGATCTTGCCTGTGCGCGAGGCCATCATGAGAGCAGTGTCACCGGTCTTCGTTACCGGCGCGTTGGGATCCGCGCCCGCCACCAGCAGACGCTCGACGATCGCCCCATTCCCGTTCTGTGTGGCGAGAAGGAGCGGCGTCGCGCCCGCTTTATTTGGAGTTCCGGGCTTTGCCCCCGCACGGAGCAGCATGTCCGCAAGTGCGAGGTCGTTCGATTCAACCGCCCAATGCAGCGCGGACGTGCCATCAATCTGTTGCGCGTTGACGTCGGCCTTCTGCTGCAGGAGCGACTGGACGGCGCTCTTGTCTCCAAGCATCGCGGCATCGGCGACGTCGCTTTTCGGGGCGGCAGCGGCAGCACCGATGACCAGCAATCCTGCCGCGCCATATTTCAAAAGAAGCTTCATACGTGGTCCCATTCCTTATCGCCCGCCGGACTGTGTTCGGTGGACACGAACGAACTCGACCGGCAGAGAATCGTAATTTTCCAATGCAACGATCTTCAGAGTGTTTTCGGGAACAACCTTGCCGGTGAGCGAGGTCTTGCCTTCGCCGTCGCCGTTCGGCTTGCGCCGGATTTCAATGAGCGAAAAGTCATAAGGCAACGCGTCCCCGCCGGCTGGTTTCCAGAGATCGTTAACGGCCCCGAGGCGCCTGTCAGTCAGCAGAATGATTTTCGACGAGCCATCCGGATTCTGCGTCTGCTCCGCGTACCGGATCGCATAGCCGGCAATTTCACTGGACCACAAGTATCCGACGGTCGTGGCTTGCTTCAGCGCTTTCGCGAGCATCGCCTCCGGCGCGGGTCCGGACGCCGCAGTTTCGCCCTCGGTTGCGCCGCGGCCGCCACGTCCTCCCGCGGCGGCGCCACGCCCGGCTCCACCCCGGCGGCCGCGCCCCGTATCGGCTGTTTTCAAATCCCAGGCGTCTCGCAGCTTCGTGCGCTCTTCGGGAGTCGACCACCGCAGAATCTCAACCCGGATATTGCCCGGCGCGCCGGAAACATTTGCTGTTGTGGCGGTGTAGCTGGCGGCGACGGCATTCGCGGGAGTGTTGGACTTTTCCGCGCCTGCCGCGAGCGCCGCAAGCAATACCGGAGGAATCAGAAGATGTCGTAACGTCATTTGTCCTGATTGGTGCCCCAAACCCGTGTCAGCCATTCCACCAGACGTTCGAGCTCTTCGTCGGATAACTGGGCTCCTCGTTCACGCATGTCGACCAACGTCACGCGCCACGCTTCCTCGGCCTTCCGTGAATTCTGCGCCCGATCAATCCCGTGACACTTGGTGCACGCGCGATTCATCAGCCGATAGGCCTCGGGGTCCGAGAAGAATGTTTTGATTTCGGGTGGAACATAAGTACGCGGAAACGGCTTGGAATCCGGCCCAAACTTCGTCGCCATCCATTCGGTGATTAGATTGAGATCGGCCTCGGGCAGCTTTGCCTCGCCGCCCTTGTGCTTCTCGGCGATGAGTTTCTGCCAGCCTGCTTTATCGAGAGCATAGAAGGCATAGTCGTCGATCCCATGGCATTCCGTGCAATTTTTCCGGATGACGTCCCACACCGGTCCGTCGGGCCGCTGCACCTTCGGACGCGCCGCTCTTCCACCCACCTGGGCGACCGCCGGCACGCAGAAGAGCAGCAAGGCCAAAAGGCCTTTCTTCATTGCCGCTCTTCGCTGCATAGCGGCTCTAAAGGGAGATAGGAGTTGTGCTGGATCCAAAGTTTTTCTGCTTCCCGATTTCGGCGCCGGCGGCGTTGTATTTCGGCACGTCTTCGATGCCGTATTTGTGGAGCATTGCCAGCAGCATATTCGAAGTGCGCTCGGTATTGTCCGGGAACACGACGTGGCGGTTGCCCTGAAATTTACCGTCAAGCCCGCCCAACAGGATGATCGGGACCTTCACATGGGCATGCCGGTGCGAGTTCCCCATGTTGCTGCCCTTGTAGATCAGGATGTGGTCGAGCACGGTCCCGTCGCCATCCGGAATCTTGTTCAGCTTCTCGGCGAAGTACGCCAGGTTCTGGACGTGGTAGCGGTTCATCTTCGAATAGTTCGCCACGTTCTCGGGCTTGTCGCCGTGATGCGATGTGCCGTGCCACGCGCCGTTGTAGCCCGACTCGGGGAAGCTCATGCCCGAAAGGTCCTTGCCCAGCATGTAGGTCGCGGACCGCGTGAGATCGCCCTCGAATGCCAGCGCCAGCAGGTCGTACATCAGCCGATAGTGCGCGTGCTTGCTCTCCGGGAGTCCAAACGGAATCTCCGAATTCGGCTCCTTGACCGTCGATTCCGTCGCGATCTTGATGCGCCGCTCAATCTCGCGGATGTTTTCGAGGTAAGTGTTGAGGCGGGCGCGGTCGCCGGCTCCCAGCGGCCGCTTGAACGAGGAGATCTCCTGTGTGACCGAGTCGAGAATACTCGCGCTCTGTAGCCTGCCCTGACGCCGCTCGTCCGGGCTCGTGCCGTCCCCGAACAAGCGCTCGAACGCGACGCGCGGATTCACTTCGGTCGGCAACGGCTGGACCGGCGAAGTCCACGAGATGCAGTTGGTGTAGGCACAGCTGTAGCCCCAGTTGCAGTTGCCGTAGTTGCCGTCTTCCTCGACGCCGACCTGCAGCGATGAGAGAATCGTGTCCTGCCCGTACTTGCGGGCGACGAGTTGATCGAGCGTGATCCTGAGGGACGGACTCACGGCATTGCGCCGCGGCCGCGCACCCGAAAGCAGCACCGCGCCGCGGGCATGATCGCCGCCCGGCTCCTCGGTCGTCGCCATCGCTTCGGGCATGTCCATACCGCTGATCAGCGTGACCTTGTTGCGGAACGGCTCCAGCGGTTTAGTAATGAAAGAGAACTCGAAGTTGGGGCCCTGCTGGAGAGGACTCCAATACCCGGGCGCCGCACCGTGCGGATGCCAGATACCGAGAAATCGCCTTACCGGAGCTGCCGCAGTCTTCTCTGTCCGGGTCTGCGCCGGAACCATCGAATCCAGCAAAGGTAACCCGATGGTTACGCCGGCCCCGCGGAGGAAAGTGCGTCGTGCAATGAACTTTTTGGAAAGATACATATGATCTCCTAATTCCCAGCTCTGTCCTCAGCTTCTGTCGTGCGCATCTGGAATGGTGCACTTTTGATAATCCCCATCAGGAGGGAAACGAAGCGGTCGTTGTCGCGATCGGCATCGCGAACGATCGAACGGATCACCGGCATGTCCTGATATTCCATGCCGCGCCCGATCCCAAAGGTCATCAGCTTTTCCGTGATCGAGCGGACAAACTGCGGTGAATACTTCATCAACGCCTCACGCAGTTGAACCGGCCCGTCGACTTTGGTTCCATCCCAGAGGGTGGAAGTGGTGTCGAGCGGCACGCCGCCTTCCCCGCCCTGCTTCGTCCGATATCCCGCATCCGCATCGAAATTTTCGAGGGCGAAGCCAATCGGGTCCATCAGCTTGTGGCAACCGGCGCAAGGCTCGTTTTTGCGGTGCATTGTCATCTGCTCACGCAGCGTCATGACCTTGCCGCCCTCGCCTTTCGTGTCTTCGAGAGGCGGTACGTTTGGCGGCGGCTCCGGAGGCGGGGTCCCGAGAATATTTTCCAACACCCAGACGCCGCGCTTCACCGGGGATGTCCGGAAATTCTGCTGCCAGGCGAGCGCGAGGACACTGCCCTGCCCCAGAAGGCCGCGGCGATATGCCATGTCCGGACCCAGAGTCACGCGGCGAAACTGCGAGCCGTAGATGTTCGGAATGCCGTAGTGTTTTGCCAGCCGCTCGTTGACGAACGTATAGTCGGCATCGAGCAGGTCTTTAACGCTTCGATTCTCCTTGATGATGCTGCCGAATAACAACTCCGTCTCGCGGCGGAAGCTTTTGCGCAATTCGTCATCCCAGTTGGGATAGAAAACGCCGTCGGGCGATGTCGCCGGCAGATTCCGCAGGTACAGCAACTGATCGCCAAAGTTTGTAACGAGCGACTCGGCCTTTGGATCGGAAAGCATCCGGCGAACCTGGCGCTCCAGCGTGGCCGGCACATGCAGCTTGTCCTGACTGGCGATATCGATTAATTCATCATCCGGAATACTGCTCCAGAGAAAGAACGACAACCGGGATGCCAGCTCCAGGTCGGTGATGCGGTAAGGCTGCCCCGGTACTACATTGGCAGGTTCCCGTTCGGCGCGGACGAGAAATTGCGGGCTCGTCAGAATACGCCGCAGCGCCAGTTCGATTCCATCCTGAAAGGTTCCCTCGCGCCGGCCCTCCAGATAAAATCCCTGCACCCACTCCATGTCCTGCGGAGTGACGGGGCGGCGGTATGCCCTGCGCAGAAGAGTCGTCAGAATTTGCTTCGCGCACGGAGCTTCTTGTTCGGCGCTCGACGGACGGCACGTGTAAACCTTTCGGATGCTGCGCGAGTCTTCGGGGCGCGTGGGAACAAACGGTCCCTGAATCTGGAGCTTGCCGATCGCGGGGTGATACTGCAACTGAGGAATGGGATTGTCCTCAAGCGACTTCCGTTCGTACTGCCGGATCAGGTCAAGGCTTGGCCGGTAGTTGGTCGCCAGAAACGTCACGCCGACCATGTGTGACCCCGCCTTGATCGGCACCGTCACGTCAATGGAACCATCGTTATCGGCGGCATTCGCGGCTGTGAGCCCTACGCCGGTGTAGTCGCGGATATCGACGACTTCGTTATCCACGAGAAATTCGAGCTTCTCGCCGGGGATGAACTTGCCCAGTCCGAAATTCTGGACCGAAAACTTGTATTCGCCGTCCGAGGGGAAGCTGTGCCGAACCGCCATGCCGCCGCGCGTTCCGAAAGGCAGCCCTTCGATGTGGTCGGTTTGGGAAGTGTCCGCCGGCGAGATGTAGGCCGCTTCGGTGGGCGATTTCCAAAAGCCAACGGCCGTGCGTGCAACGCGCGTCGCCGCGGTCGTGTATGCCTCGAGCAGAGTGGGTGAAATCGTCAGCGAGCCGGCGACATTATCGAAACCGCGCGCCGAATCGTCCGCCGGCAGCAGCGTGGAAACGTCGAGCTGCAGATCGAGAAGATCGCGAATCGCATTGGCGTACTCGGTCCTGTTCAAGCGGTGCAACACAACCGACCCGGGATTCGGATGCAGCCCGGCTTTCCGGTCAACCTCCACTTCGAGCCAGTCCCGGAGCCCGTTGTATTTTGCCAGTGGCGGCCGCGGCATTCCAGGCGGCGGCATCATGCCGGCGCGGAGTTTGCGGATTACCTGCTCCCACACTTCGGGATGCTCGCCCACCGAATTTATATCTGCCGACTGCAGCGAAAAATTGGCGATCTTTGTCTTGTCGTTGTGGCACGTTACGCAATATTGATCGAGCAAAGCCCGCTGTGAAGCGGCGCTTCCAGCTATCTGCGGCTTTGCCTCAGCCCTTTTTGCGGGTGAGGCCGGAGCCTGCGCGCTGAGCGGAATTCCCGCCATAGCCGCGAGCAGGACAAGCTTCCCCCACCGCGTCGATCTTACGCCAAAAATGCCAAAGTACTGACACATAATTTCAGATAAATCTCTCCGCCCAGCCGCACCCGCCGTAATTTGCGCGGGACTGCGGCTAACCGCTAACTTTATTCCTTCCGATGGTTCGGATTCAATGATCCAAAGGGACCATTCGAATCCACAGCCATTTCAGAACACGAACTTCATCGCCAACTGGATGATCCGGGGATCGCCCGCGTCCAGACCGTTATTTCCGCTGACATCGCTCAGAATCTGGCCGAATGTCGACGATGCCAGATTCGACGTTGGATTGCTCGGATTCATGTGGTTCGGCAGGTTGAATGACTCCGCCCGGACCTGCAGAGTCCGTTTCTCTCCCCAGACATGGAACGAGCGGGACAGCGCCACATTGAACTGGAACATGCCAGGACCCTGAATGTTGTTCAGCCCGAGGTTCCCGTAAGTGCCGAGCGCCGGTTGGGCAAACGCAGCGGCGTTCAGCCAGTTGGTGACGCTCCGGTTCGCCGGAACAATCGCGCCAGGATCCAGCAGGTTTACGGTCTGTGCCGGGGCCGTGGTCAGGGCGCGATCCGTCCCGGGCACGATGCTGAAGAACTGGCCGCTGCGCAGGATCACGATCGGCGCCACCTGCCAGTCGCTGGCCAGACGGCGCAGCCACGGGTTGGCAAACTTCGGCGACTGGGCGACCAGGTTCAAAACAAAGGATTGCCGCAGGTCGGCGCCCGCACAATTGCTGCGGCCGTTCCTCCTGATGAATGGCGAGACCCCTGCTGAGCCGGTCTGCTGATCGTAGAGATCGCTGATGCAGTGCGACCAGGTGTAATTGGTGTTCAGCGTAACGTTGTGGCTCAGGCGCTTGTTAGCGGAAAGATAGAGCCCGTTGTAGGAGCCCGTGCCGCCGGGATCGTAGGAGCCGATGCCCGAGTAATACTGGCCCGCGAGTGGATTCTGCAGGTAAAGCGCTCGCCGCTGATTCTGGTTCGCCGTCGTCGAGCACGTTGAAAAGGATTGCTGCACCACCGCACCGCCCGAGACGACGTTCAAAGTGCATGGGCCGAGGCCGAGGAAAACGGCGGGGTTGATATTTTCCGACGTCCCGAGGTGGATCGAACTGTTGCCGATGTAGTTGGCGCTCAGCAGCCAGTCGCCGAATTGCTTCTGGATGCTCAGATTCCACTGGTGCAGATACATGGCCTTGTAGTCGTCGGTATTGAAGCGGACGTAGGCGCCTGCAGTGGGGAAAGTGCAGTCAGTCCGCGCATGACCCACCGGACTGCAGTTGACCAGATAAGGAATCGCGTTGCCGCCGGGGTAGTTCGCCCACGGGTTCGCGATGTTGACATTTGAAATGCTGATGTTGTTGCCGAAGGGGGGGCCGAAGCCCATCTGGTTCGGGAAGAACTGGTGCAGCCGGTCGCCGAACATTCCGTATGACGCGCGGATCGTCATCCTGCCGTCGCCGTTAGGATCGATCACCATACCGAAGCGCGGGAAGAACTTGTTATTGTCGCTGCAGTTGTAGCCGTTCGCACACTTGTACTGCGGGTCGCCCGCGAAGGTGAGTCCAACAGGCGCGTTGCGGAAAACGCTGCTGTGGAAGCCGGCGTTGTAGAGCGACTGATCGAAATGATCGAGTTGCCCGTATTTGTTCATGTTCGATAGATATGGCTCCCAGCGCAATCCGTAGCTGAGCGTCACGCGCCGATTGAGCTTCCACGAATCCTGCGCATAAAGCGACGCGTAGTATTGGTACAAATACATGCCGTAATTGGTCCCCTGGCTGAACGACACGGCGTCCCCCAGAAGGAAGTCGGCCAATGCAAGACCGCTGACCGTGCCGTTGAACGAGCTGCTGCCGACGGCATTTACCCCCGACCAGTAGTTCATGATCCGTTTGTAGATGTTTCCGCCGAAGCCGAACTGGTGCGAGCCCTTGATCCAGCTCACGTCATCGGTGATCGAAGCATTCGGTCCCGTATGAGCTTCGCCGGGTACGGACGCCGTGGAACCGATCGCGAAGCCGCCGCCAACGCCGGCCACCGTCAGATTGATGACCGTACCGCCGATGGGCGTATAGTTCGAACCGAAATCGGTGAGCGATTTGTAAGCGTCTGGCTTCTTGACCACATTGGTACGGCTGGCCGCGACGCGGAACGAATTGACGATGGTCGAGCTCACAACATACGTATCGCCCAGTGCGATGACGTAGTTCAGATCGTGCACGCCGTAATTGTTGATCGAGAGCGGATTGTGTCCGTCGAATGTCGAGGAGTTGTTCAGGTTCCCCGCGGTGTAGCGCCCGAAAATCGTGTGCTTGTCGCTTTTCTGGTAGTCGATGCGGCCGACGAGGATATCTTCATCCAGACCGGCGTTGTATCCGTAAATAGTGCGGCCGCAGGGATCGGGCGATGTGGGCATCGTCTTCGCAATGTTGAGCGAAACCGGGTTCAGCAGTGATGTTGGAAGCTTGTTCCCGACGAAACCCTGAGACGCGGCAAGGGTGATTGGTTTGCCGTTCTGACAGGATGCCGATGTCACCGCCGTAAAGTCTCCCGCAAGCATATTCGCGGTCGGCACGAAAGCGGTCAGCGAGTTCGGGTCGGAGCGCTGCGTGGTCCGCTGATATCCACCGAAAAAGAAGAGCTTGTCGCGGATGATGTGTCCGCCCGCAACGCCGCCAAATTGATTGCGTTTCAGCGTATCGCGGGTCGTCGCAAAGAAGTCGCGCGCATTGAAGTCTCCGTTGCGGATGAATTCGAAGAGATCGCCGTGAAAGTCATTGGTCCCTGACTTCGTCACCGCATTCACCACAGAACCGGAATGATAGCCGAACTGCGCGGGCAGCGCGCTCGTTTCGACTTTGAACTCCTGCAGAGCGTCCGGAAACGGAAGGGGCAGCGTCAGGTTGTTGTACGGGTCTTCGTGGATCGCGCCATCGAGCAGATACAGTGCTGTGTTGCCGCCTTGTCCGCCCGCTACGGAAATCACGATCGTCGGATAATTGCGCACGTTATTGATCGCGCCCGGGCCCGGCAGACTCGCCATTCCGGTCAGCAGCACGAGCTCGAGCGGGTTGCGTCCGTTGAGCGGCATCTCCGCCACGCGCACGTTGTCGACCACTTGTCCGACGCCGGTGGAATGTGTTTCGACCTGCAACGCGTTGGCTTCGACAGTGACCTGATCGTTGACCGCGCCGACCTTGAGCGCTATGTCCAGCGTCGGATTCGAATCGACCTGAAGCACGACGCCGGATTCGACGGATTTGGCAAAACCGGTCTTCGATGCTTCGATGGAGTAACTGCCGATCGGCAGGTTCGTCAGCACGTAGTTCCCGGTGTGGGGTTGTCCCCCAGGCTGAGACAAACAGTTAAGACAC
>Ga0134125_10001068_pt1 | contig 34716 bp, 28 predicted proteins | sample KB31751_FD_96464 | JGI IMG/M metagenome (GOLD analysis project Ga0134125, IMG submission 96464) | Terrestrial soil microbial communities with excess Nitrogen fertilizer from Kellogg Biological Station, Michigan, USA - KB3-175-1 | ecosystem: Environmental > Terrestrial > Soil > Unclassified ...
AAATTAAAAGTACCTGGGTTTACTTCAATATCTCGCGTGCAATAACCAGCTTCTGAATTTCAGAAGTGCCTTCGCCAATGGTGCAAAGTTTAGAATCGCGGTAATATTTTTCTACAGGGAAATCTTTGGTGTAACCGTAGCCGCCAAAAATCTGCACCGCATCGGTTGATACTTCTACGGCTACCTCAGAAGCATAGTACTTAGCAAACGCGCTTTCTTTGGTCACTTTCATGTGCCTGTTCTTAAGGTCAGCAGCTTGCATAATAAGCAGTTCTGCTGCTTCTATTTTGGTCGCCATGTCGGCAATTTTAAATGCAATAGCCTGAAAATCGGAAATAGGTTTATTGAACTGGTGTCTTTCTTTTGAGTATTTAATACTTGCCTCCAAAGCGCCTTTAGCGATACCTAAACCCAATGCAGCAATTGAAATGCGGCCACCATCGAGCACTTTTAATGCCTGTACAAAACCATCACCTTCCTTGCCCATTATCTGGCTTTTGTGTACACGGCAATCGGTAAAAATAAGCTCAGCGGTTTCCGATGCACGCATACCCAACTTGTTTTCTTTCTTACCACCCTTCATGCCCGGTGTACCCCTTTCAATAATGAAAGAAGTCATTCCATGCGAATCACCTTTCTCACCTGTCCGTGCAATTACTACGGCCACATCGCCGGAAATAGCGTGTGTAATAAAGTTCTTGGCGCCGTTAAGTATATAGTAATCGCCATCTTTTTTAGCTACGGTCGACATATTACCCGCATCAGAACCAGTGCCTACTTCCGTTAAGCCCCATGCTCCAATCCATTCGGCTGTTGCAAGTTTTGGCAAATATTTTTTCTTTTGTTCTTCGCTACCGAATTGCAAAATATGACCAGTGCATAATGAGTTATGTGCAGCCAGTGAAAGGCCAATTGAGCCACAAACTTTTGCCACCTCAACAATGGTGGTCACATATTCAAAATAACCGAAACCTGAGCCTCCGTATTCTGTCGGAACAAGCACGCCCATAAAGCCGAGTTCGCCCAGTTTCTTAAATACCTCTACCGGAAATTTCTGGCTCTCGTCCCACTCCATCATTTGCGGACGGATATGTTCTTTACCAAACTTGCGTAAGGTATCGGCAATCATTTGCTGTGTTTCGGTCGTCGCGAAATCTATTCCAGGGTTAATAGCTGTTTCCACAGTGCTCATAGGTTCTTGTTTTGTGCAAATTTAGTTTTTTATTGCTACCTCTATAAAATGAAATAATGTACCAGTTTATTATACTTTTCCTGGTCTATTCCATCTACCTTCAGTAACTCGCTAAGCTTTGAGAACGAGCCGTTTTCCTTCCGGTAATCGTAAATGGCCTTAGCCAGTTTTTTATGAATATAGGGATGGCGGGTCATATCCTTTTCGGTAGCTTTATTCAGGTTAAGTTTCTCCACTTTGGTTGAGTCGACCTCGATGTTCCGGACAATTGCGCTGTAAACAGCATCGGTCATGCCATATACTTCCGTTAACTGTTCCTTACTGTAATAGCCTCCCAGCGCATCCCTGAAGTGGACCATTGTCAGTGCCAGTTTAGGAGTAATGCCGGGCAACTTTATTAGTTCTGAAGTATCGGCCGAGTTAATCTCTATTGCGGTTTTAAGTGAACTTGTATCAGCTTGCGCGGTTGGTTTTACAGTATCATGCTTATTGTTCTTCACCTTCGTCATATCCGCTTTAAAAGAAGCCAAATCAACATTAGCTGGTGAAGGCGGAAGGTAATCTGACACAAGCAGGTAGGCCATCATGCCCATAATAATTACCAGCAATACAATAATTCCATTGCGCTGTTTTTTATTGAAATCAAAGTAATCTTTCCAGGCCATCTGTTAATTCAATAGTGTGAAAATAAAAAACCCCGACGATTATGCCGGGGCTTTTTTTGGAAAAATATTTACCAATTACGGTAAGGTAATATTGTAGTTGTTACCGTTTATAGTAGCTGTTGCGGTATGGCCGCATTTACCTATGCCACTTGTAAAGGTAAGATAGAGCGGATATTTTTTACCTGTACGGGTAAGTTCAACCTGGCCAGACTCGATACAATCGCAATACTGACGGCCCGTAAGGATATTGATCCAGTAAGCTGTCCAGTATAAAGGCGAAGTAATGGTAAGGTTGTATGCTACACCGCTCTTACTTGTACCGCTTGCACTACCGGTAATTACATAGAACCAGTCATTAGCTGCAGCATTGTATGTAAGTATGTTCTTACGGCTTGAGTTCCATGTAGCGGTGCCACCTGATGAATAGGCAAGCGAAAGTGCCGCATTAAAGCTCCAGCTGTGTTCACCCAATGAATCTTTACCAATATTGGTAAGTTGGCGATACCCGGTTACACCAATGGTAAGGCCTGAATTCGGGCAGTATACTGAATAATTTTTAAATGTTTCTGACACAACTGCACCTGAATCAAAATAACCTTTTCCGGTCCAGCAAATCAAAATATGGCCTTTCCTGGTCCTGCCATCAGGGCTTACACATGTTCCTGAGAAGGCAACATCCCAAAGGGTGTCGGTAGTATAGGTTACACTTCCAATGGTAATGCTTGTGTCAACCACTTTCCTGAGAACAGCACATGTACCCATGAGCCTTTCGTTGGCCTGGCCTTTAGCAGCGCCATCGGCAATGGTTTTAGAGTCGTTGAGCACAAACGATGCGTTTGCATCATCCTGTGCCGCTGTAGAATCGGTGTCAGCTTCGGTAGAAGTTTTTTTACAGCCTGTAAAAATTACGCCCGCAAGCGCAATTCCCATAACAACTGTAACTATTAAATTTTTTCTTTTCATGACAGTTAAAAAGATTTTTGGTTTACACTTTGATTACCCAAAGATAAAAAAGTTTAACGATTTTTAACACCAAATCAGGACTATCAATATAATTATTTGATAATCAGTGTTTTGTATTTTATACTTTTTAAAAAATTATACGCAGAAATACAGCATTAACCTGTTTTAGCTATTGTTTTGGTCTGCTTACGAAAACTTGCGGATCTTTTCAAGCCCTGCCATATCAAGCACTTTTATTTCCCGGCCATCGGTTTCAATAACCTTTTCCAGCTTAAAGTCTGATAATGTACGAATGAGCGATTCGGTTGAAGTTCCTATAATGCCGGCCAAATCATCGCGGGCAATACGGATAGCCATATTGCCTTCATTTTTCCTTTGCAGGCCAATAAGTACTTCGGCAACCCTGGCCCTTACTGAATTATATGCCAGGCCCAGCAGTCGTTCTTCTTTTTCTCTTATATCATTAGCCAGTAGTTTTATAAAACGGGCCGATACTTCATTATTGGAATAGATAAGGGAGAAGAAATCGCTTTGAGGTATACGTGCCAGTTCAGCATCCTCGAGGGCGGTTGCCGAATCGGTATACCCTGTACCTTCAAGCATGGCAATATATCCGAAAAAATCGCCCGGGCCCATTACGCCTGTTATGAATTCCTTGCCTTCACTGCTCATTTTCCATATTTTTATTTTGCCCTTATTCACAAAATAAACCGCCGCCGGCACATCGCTTTCTTCATATACTACAGCCTTCTTGGCAAATGTTTCAACCTTATATTCTTTTGTAAGCGCTTCAGCCAGGCTGAACTTTTTTGCCTCACTTATAAATTGCATAAGGCCCGAAAGGTCATGCGTGTATTCCTTTCTGAACGTCGCGCTCCTTTTTAAACGCGTTTCAAGTGCGTTTATCAGCTCAGTTTCGTCAAAGGGTTTAACAAGGTAATCGTCGGCACCCATATTCATGCCTTTACGCATATCAGTGCGGTCGGCCTTAGCGGTAAGAAATATAAATGGTATCGACGCTGTTTCTACTTCTTTCGATAAGGTTTGCAGTACCCCGTAACCGTCAAGCCCGGGCATCATTATATCACAAATTACCAAATCGGGCTTTTCTTTTCTTGCCGCCTCCACACCCTTCTCTCCATCGGCCGCCGCTACTACTTTATATCCCGCAAATGCCAGTATTTCTGAGGTATTCTCCCTCATTTCCTGGTTATCTTCAATTAGCAGTACTTTTTTCATTCAGCATATTTTTTGTCCTGTAGTATAAAACGCTTTAATTGCAAAAATATGCTTTCCCTTTCATAAAACAAATGACCGCTCTCAAGTCCATAACCACATAACCACGTTTTGTTTTTGTTACCTTTGTCTAGCTAAATTTTACTCATTTTGCAGTGTTAAAATATCTGCTTTCATCTGATAAAAAACAAGCGAGCGAACTAAAAAATCTGCTCGGCTTTTATCCGCGTAATATTGCACTTTACCAAATGGCACTTCGCCATAAGTCGGTATTGAAGGGCAGCGCCGAGAATGATAAGATGAGTAATGAACGGCTTGAGTTTTTAGGTGATTCATTATTGAATGCGATTGTGGCCGAGCACCTGTTCCGAATATTCCCCTATAAAGACGAAGGCTTTTTAACCAAAATGCGTTCGAAGATCGTAAGTCGCAACCACCTGAACCAGATAGCTAACAAAATGGGCCTGCAGAATATGCTGAACAAAGATACGGGTGGATATTCGGGCAGCTCGATATACGGTAATGCGCTTGAAGCCCTTATCGGCAGCATATACCTCGACTACGGTTACCGCAAAACCAAAAAATTTGTGCTTATCCGGTTATTTGGTTTATACATTGACCTTGACGCGCTTGAAAATACCGAGACCGATTTCAAGAGTAAACTGATTGAATGGGCACAGAAAGAAAAAAGAAATATTGAGTTCAGGGTGATGGAAGAAGCACGATATGCTGACGATAAAACTTTCCTGATAGGTATTTTTATTGACAGCGACCTGAAGAGCCAGGCCAGCAATTATTCCAAAAAACGCGCTGAGCAAATGGCTGCTGAAAAGGCCTGGGAATCTATTACATCAATAAACCTATAGTATGTCGCGGGTACGTTTGCAGGTAGAATACGATTATGATTTTTACCTGCTGGGTATTGTATGCCACGAGAAAGATTACCGCCTTTGCTGGATGCTTAATAACTCTTTTGGAATTAAGCTGGCCAAAACAGAGGACCACACTACTGAGCATAGTAAACATTCGTTGTACAGTTTTGTTAGTGAAGAACAATTCAGGGAATACCACCTGGTGGCTAACCGCGGTACTGAAGGCATGCTTATTGAAGAACACAGGCAAATAGATTATTTCTACATTATAAAAGGCAGCGTGGAAGAAGATGAACGCAAGCAGATAATGGACGAGGTGAAGAAATCGGGTATGGTAGCCGCCGCTTACGTCATTGACGCGCAAATGTTAAAGTCGAAACATAATTTGATATTTTAGCACTATGAAAATCGCAAACAAAACAAAGATAATAGCCACTATAGGCCCTGCTTCTGCATCTAAGGAAGTATTGAAAGAACTTATACAGGCAGGCATGAGCATTTGCCGTATAAATTTTTCACATGGTAATTACGACACGGTTAAGAAAGTAATTAAAAACGTGCGCGAGCTTAATATTGAGCTTGGCACATATGTTGGGGTACTGGCCGATTTGCAAGGCCCCAAATTGCGCATTGGTGAAGTGAAAGACGGTGGCGTAGAAATTGTAACAGGTAGGCCAATCACCATTACCACAAAGCCTTGCATCAGCGACGACAAACGTGTTTATATAACTTATCCTCAGTTTCCGAAAGACGTGGCTGTAGGCGATAATGTGTTGATTGCTGATGGAAAACTTATGCTGCGTGTTACAGGAACAAACCGTAAAGATGAGGTAAAGGCCATTGTAATACATGGCGGCATGCTCAATTCAAAAAAAGGTGTGAATCTGCCCAACACACGCATATCGTTACCTTGCCTTACTGAGAAAGATATAAAGGATTTGAAATTTGCGCTGGAGCAAGGCATTGAATGGATAGGCCTTTCATTTGTGCGTTCAGTAAAAGATATTGTCGACCTGAAAGAACGTATTAAACGTTCGAAGGTGAAGGCCAAAGTAATAGCTAAGATAGAAAAGCCCGAAGCGCTTTTGGAGATAGATAACATTATTGATATGGCCGATGGTGTTATGGTTGCGCGTGGCGACTTAGGTGTTGAGCTTGATGCTGAGCGTGTGCCCTTAATCCAGAAAATGCTTGTGCGCAAATGCATTGAAGCATCGAGACCGGTAATTATTGCAACTCAAATGATGGAGAGCATGCTCACCAACTTCTCTCCTACCCGGGCCGAAGTGAACGACGTTGCCAACGCTGTGTTAGATGGTGCAGATGCAGTTATGCTCAGCGAAGAAACATCTGTAGGGCAATACCCTGTGCGTGCCGTACAGTATATGCAGCGCATTGCAAAACATATTGAAGAGAACGAAAACAGTATTTATCACCGTGAGCACCATCCTGTGCTGCAAACACAAACATTTATTTCCGATTCTATTTGTTATAACGCATGTGTAATGGCTCGCCAGGCTGGCGTTAAGGCTATTGCATCAATGACTAATTCGGGTTACACTGCCTTTAAATTATCGAGCCACAGGCCAAAAGCAAACGTGTTTATATTTACCGATAACCGCTCACTGCTTACCACATTAAGCCTGCTGTGGGGCGTACATGGCTTCTACTACGATAAGTACCGCAGTACCGATGACACCATTTCCGATATAAAGAAATTCCTTGCCAAGGAAGAAATGGTGAAGCCGGGCGATTTTGTGATAAACATTGCCAGCACACCTATTAAGGAACGTGGCCGCACCAATATGATGAAGCTGAGCCAGATAGTATAATTAATATGAAAATAGTCCGCGTAGTTTATACCACCAAAGCCGCTTATGCAGCTCAAAATAAGACCAATATCCAAAAGGTGATGAGCGACCTGCAGGCGATAAATAATTCTGATATTGAATATACTTGTTGTGTAGGTGAAGACGGAAAAACATTTACTCACCTCGCTTTTTTCAAATCGCCTGAAGCCGAAAAAGTATTACTTACACTGCCTGCTTTCAAAACCTTCCAGGAACAACTAAAAGCCAGCGGACCCGAGAAACCACCCATGCAGGATTTTCCCGAACTGGTTGGTTCTTCCTATAAAATGTTTGGTAAGTAAGGCTTATTATCCGTCCAGCTCGCCTGCTATAACGTTCATGCTACTCAGGGTAACAATAGCGTCAGATAACAGGTTACCGCGGATCATTTCAGGATATGCCTGGTAGTATATGAAGCATGGCCTGCGGAAATGCAGCCTGTATGGAGCACGGCCGCCATCGCTTATCAGGTAAAAACCTAATTCGCCATTGCCGCCTTCTACGCAGTGATAGACTTCGCCTTTAGGAACATCGGTTTCGCCCATCACTATTTTAAAGTGATATATAAGCGCTTCCATATTGTTATATACTTCTTCTTTCGGAGGCAGATAAAAATCGGGCACGTTACCTTTAAACTCTTTACCCGGCATTTGCTCTATCTTCTCTATAGCCTGCTGAATAATGCTGTAGCTCTGCCAAATTTCTTCTTCGCGCACCATAAAGCGGTCGTAAGTATCGCCATTGGTACCAATAGGAATATCGAATTTAAAATCTTCGTACCCTGAGTATGGGTTCATAGCACGCACGTCGTAATCAACACCTGCAGCACGCAGGTTAGGGCCGGTAAATCCGTAGTTCAATGCCCTGTCGGCGCTAATTGAACCGGCACCTATGGTACGATCCATGAATATGCGGTTGCGCACCAAAAGTTTTTCAAACTCTTTCAGCACAGCCGGAAATTCTTTCATGAATTTTTTAAGCTTGACCCAGGTAACATCTGTAAAGTCGCGTTCAAAGCCACCAATGCGGCCAATATTGGTTGTTAACCTTGCACCGCAAATGCTTTCAAATATTTCATAGATCTTTTCACGTTCTTCAAATACATATACAAAACCTGTAAGCGCGCCTGCGTCAACACCAATAACGCTGTTGCATACAAGGTGGTCGGCAATGCGCGAAAGTTCCATTATTATAATGCGCATGTATTGTACGCGCTTAGGAATTTCTGCTTCAATAAGTTTTTCAACCGTCATGTGCCAGCCCATATTATTGATAGGCGATGAGCAGTAATTCAAACGGTCAGTAATGGGTGTGATCTGGTTATAGGGCCTGCGTTCGGCAAGTTTTTCAAAGGCGCGGTGTATGTAACCAACGGTAGGCTCCGAGTCCACAATAATTTCACCGTCCATCTTTAAAATGTTCTGAAAAATACCGTGGGTAGCGGGATGTGTAGGGCCAAGGTTAAGAATGGAATATTCTTTTTCTTCCAGCTTCTCAGCCGTTTCGGGTGCTGTTTGCTGCACCATTCTTCCTTTTTGCTTAGCTTGAGCCATAACAGAAAATATTTTTTATCGTCCGAACATTTTATCGTCTTTGTCTGTGCGGGTAGGGTCTTCCAGCGGAAACTCTTTCAGTAACGGGAAGCCTCCAAGGTCATCAACATTCATAATGCGCCTCATATCGGGGTGTCCTTTGAATGTAATACCGAAGAAATCGTAGGTTTCTCTTTCCTGCCAGTTAGCAGCCGAGAACACGGTTGTAAGCGTAGGTACCACGGCGTCAGTAAGCGGGAAGAAAATACGAAGGCGTATCCTCCAGTTTCGGCGCATGTTGTGCAGGTGATATATTACACCCAGCTCTTGTCCTTTATTATCGGGGAAATGCACTCCGCACAAATCGGTAAGGAAGCGGAACTGCAATTCTGGTTCGTCGTAAAGGAATTTAATAACGTCTACTATCTTGTCCCTCTTCACTGTAAATACAGGAAAATCGCGCATCATTTCAGCCGAGATAATGTCTTCGCCAAAAGCTTCGCGCAACCTGGGTTCTATTAACTGAAGTACGTCCTCCATAAAATTTATTCTATTCCGTATTGAGCCATTAACGCCTTGTATTGAGGGCCTTGCCTGCGGCGTATAGGTTCATTTTTTACCAGTTCCTGTATCTTTAAAATACCATCTAACACCTGTTCAGGGCGTGGAGGGCAACCGGGTACATAAACGTCAACCGGAATGATTCTATCGATACCCTGTAGCACGCTGTATGTATCGAAAATACCGCCACTGGAAGCGCAAGCACCCATTGAGAGCACCCAGCGTGGTTCGGCCATTTGCACATAAACCTGTTGCAGAATAGGAGCCATCTTTTTAGCAATGGTTCCCATTACCATAAGCAAGTCGGCCTGGCGGGGCGAGAAGCTTAAACGCTCCGCAACGTAACGGCCAAGGTCGTAATGCGCTGCCATGGTAGCCATAAATTCAATACCGCAGCACGATGTTGCGAAAGGCAAGGGCCACAGCGAGTTTGCTCGAGCAAGGCCAATCACTTTATCTAACCGTGTAGCGTAAAAACCAGGGCCTTCTACTCCCGGAGGGGCATCGGCCACGTTTACTTTGCTATCTCCAACCTGTGTTGCCATAATCTTATTCTTTGTGGGTTAGTCGGTATCCCATTTAAGGGCGCCTTTTTTAAGTATGTAAACAAAACCTAAAAGCAGTACCGCCATATACGATATCATTTCTATAAAGCCAAGGCTGCCCAGATTCCTGAAATCGACCGCCCAGGGATACATGAATATTACTTCAACATCGAACAATACGAACAATATAGCGGCCAGAAAATACTTGACAGAGAATGGTATGCGGGCATTGCCCTGCGATTCTATACCACACTCGAAGGTTTCGTTCTTTATTTTGGTTTTACGCTTTGGCCCCAGCATGTGGGTGGCAAACATGGTAAGCGAAACAAAGCCTCCTGCTACCATTACCGTTATAATAATCGGTAAATATTCTATTGCACTGCTTGTTGAATTCATACCCTTAAATTTACGCTACAAAGTTAAACCTTTTTAGCAGCCCTGAGGCCAAAATTATATGCAATTATAAGGGTTTTTCCGCTAATTTCTAGCGGTTCCAGAAATTATACTCGTTTATGAGTAATTGCTTACCAATTTGAGCCTGTGCTATGTCGGTTTTTACCTCTAAATCCTTCTTAAGTGCCAGTATAAAATCGCTTATAGATACATTGGCCGATTCAAGCTCTTCCACACTTATAGTCATCCAAAGCTTTACCTGGTCTGCTTCATCTTTCAGTTGAGTTAAAAGCTGGTCGGTAGTATTAATTTGCTTTACAATTAGCAAGGTGTGCGATTTATAAACGTCCTCGTAGAATTTCGAATATTTCTCTCTCAGGTTTTCCGATGCCACCAACGATTTACTTTGCAACTTTCTTTTGTTGCCATCGTAAATTGGCATTGTGAGGTTTAACCCTAAACTATTGCCAAAACTTTTATAAATAAATTGCGGTTGCGATGCCAGTAATCCAGCATCAGCATACCAAGATAAATGAGGAAGATATTGCGCATTCAGTAATGATTTCTGAGAAGCGATTTGCAAACTATCTACTTTAAACTTGCGATAATTATATACTTGTTTTATGTCGGGTTGAGTTTCTATTTTTAAACTGGGTATAGTAAGCACCGGGAAAGTGGTATCTACAATTCCGCAGGTTTCATTCAAATCGCTAAACGATTTTATTACCTGTGCATAAAACTGCGCCACCTGTGTATGCTCTGAATGTTCTTCAACCAGCAAACCATAATAATCATCGAGGCTGTAGAGGGCGGTATCGGCATATACTTTTTTCATTTCCTTCACCAGGAAGCTATCGCTTCTTACATAAAACATCATCTGTTGCTGTAGAAGACAGGTGTTCAGAAACTTATCGGTAACATCTTTTCTTAGCTGGTTCTTTACTTGCTTCTCTTCATTCTCCAGTGAATCGCTCCTGTATGCATTGACCAGCCTGTTCGATTTCACTTCCTTCCTTGGTGCAATTAATTCAGTAGCGCTTATTACCGACTGGTAGTGCCCGCTGTTGGTCACAACTTTATCGTAGCCATAATCGCCATAAGGCGGGGGATAAAGTGCTTGTGCGTTAACTGCAATTTGTGGTTTATATATGGCACCCGATAATGCACTATCATAACGGTTTTGTTCCAGCTTGGTTTCTATATCCGTTATTACGGGGGAGTTTTTCAGCGCGGCATTATAATAATCGTCAACCGTTTTCAACTGCGCATTGGCAATTGAGAATTTGAGAAGCAGTGCAATTATACTAATTGCTTTACTAAAATCTTTTGAGAGCCGGTACATCTATCTCCTATATTCTGTGCAAACAAATATAGAAATTGTATTGCGTGAAGGCATTATACTTTTATCCCGATGATCAGCACGTCATCAACCTGTTCTAAATTACCTTTCCAATTGTCGAGAGTTTCTTCAAGCATTTCTTTTTGTTTATCCATGCTTTGCTCCGCCATGGCTAACAATTTCTCCTGCAATTGCTTGTACTTAAACTTCTTTCCTTTCGGCCCGCCAAACTGGTCGGCATAGCCATCGGTAAACAAATAAAGTATATCGCCTTTCTTTAAGTTCAGCGAATGGGTTGAGAAAGGCTTTTGGCCGTCATGCTTGCCAATGGGTTGCTTATCGGGTGCCACTTCTTTCAGCTCGCCGTCCTGCGCATACCATAATGGATTATATGCCCCCGACCAGCTAATAGCTAATGACGATTGGCTAATAGCTACAAGTGAAATATCCATTCCGTCTTTTACATCGCTTTCACTCTTTTCGAATGTTTCCAATACCAACTCACGTACTTTATCCAATATCTTTCCGGGCTCCGTTATCTTAAACTCCTTTACTGTACGGTTCAATGCATTTGAACAAACTACACTCACCATAGCACCCGGTACGCCATGGCCTGTGCAATCGGCTGCAGCAATTAAAATATTATCGCCTGCACGCTCCATCCAATAAAAATCACCGGCTACAATATCTTTGGGTTTGTATAAAACAAATGATTCCGGCAGATATTTTTTAATAATGCCCAGCGGTGGCAAAATGGCATCTTGGAGACGTTTGGCATAGGTTATAGAATCAAGTATCTCTTTATTTTTTTCTTCTACAATCTCTTTCTGCTGTTCTACAAGTTTCTTTTGTTCTTCAATAACTTCTTTTTGTTTTCGTGTAGTTTTTAATGAACGGAAAATGCCAATTGCCACGCCTGTTATTATAAGTACAATAAACAATACAAATGCCAATATTATTTTATGCCTTTTATTATCAGCCTTTGCTATAGCATCTCCCTTTTCTTTCTCTGCATTCAGCAATGCTGTCTTCTTATCAAACTCAGCTTGCTGTTGTGCTTCTTTCTCCTCATTCTTTAACCTGTATATTTCTTTGTCGTTGTGTATTTTGCCAACAGAATCTTTAAAAGCATAAAACTTATCGAGATACATGTATGCCTGCTTGTAATTTCCCAGTTTTTCATTGGCTCTTGCCAAAATATTATAGCAATCGTCATCATAGTCGTGGAAACCGAATTTATTTGCCATAGCACGTGCTTTATCTTCATACTCTATAGCCTTGTTGTATTTTTTCATATCATAATACAAACCACCCAATGTATTATATGAAAACATTTCACCTTCGGCATTCCCATACTTTATTCTTAATTCCAGCGCTCTGTTCTGCACAAGAAGAGCAGAATCGTAGTAACCATACTTGGCATAAGCTATCCCCATATTACCCAATATCAAGGGCTCGCCATAGTAATCTCCTGCCAGGTTATTATAGTAAAGTGACAAGCGATACATTTCAAGGCATTTGGCAGTATCATTTTTGTCATCGTATATTTCCTTAAGATAATGATAGCCTGTACTTATATTCTGGGCAGTTTTCTGTTGGTTCAGTTTTGCATTCCTTTTCAACATTTCAATAGCTTTAAGCAAACTATTTTTTCTCTCTTCAGGGGTGGTCTCATATTCTTTCTTACAAAGACTTATCATGGCTCCTGCCATAGCAATTGAATCGCGGCACAACATATCATTTTCAAGGGCCTTTTTATATTCGGGATACGCCTTTGACCTAAACTCCGAAAAATATAATACTGATCCTGCATAATGGTAATATTTCGCCCGGTATTTAGGGCTTAATGTGGTTGCCACAGAGTCGGCCTTAATAGATACGGCCGGTATTTTTTCTCTTTGCTGGTCTAAATAGTAAAAACCCATTAACCCGGTATATGCCCTTATCAGTTCCTCATTGTCAACTCCCTTTCTCAACATACCAATTGCAGTATCGAAAGACTTTACAATTGCAGCATGTGCCGAATCACTTTCTTTATGGTTGTGCGTCATGTACACGCCCCAAACCACATAGTAATTTGCACGAAGGCGAGGGTTATTCTTCGTCATTTCATTAAGCTCTCCCAGTAATTCTTTGGTCTTCTGAGAAAAATACATGTTATGATGAGTGCCAGAGGAAAGCTGGTTATTGTAATGATAAAATTCCTTTTCCTTAAAACGTATTTTATCGTCCGGGTTAGTTAATGATTTTGATTCTTCTACTGCTTTGTTCCAGAATGAGGAAGCCGCCGCAGTATCAGTACTTCCATATTCCTCGGATAGCATAAAGTAATCGATTGCCCTGTTGTAAGCCGATTTTTCCGTTTTAACTTTTACGCTTATACTATCAATGAAATACTGGCATTGCGAAAAAGCAACGTAGCTCATTATCAGCATAAAAAACAATAGCATGTATTTCTTTATCATTCCTCTTGTATTTTGTTTTTACTCCTAACCGGCAAGAATATAAAAATACATTTTTTTCGTAATTGATTATAAATCAATACGATATATTACTGCAGTTAAGTTTGTATTGGACTAGTGGGTAATAGAATTAGACCCGGATACCTATGATTAGTATATCATCAACTTGCTCTAAATTGCCTTTCCAATTGTCGAGAGTTTCTGCAAGCATTTCTTTTTGTTTATCCATGCTTTGCGCTGCCATGGCTAACAATTTTTCCTGCAATTGCTTGTACTTAAACTTCTTTCCTTTCGGCCCGCCAAACTGGTCGGCATAGCCATCGGTAAATAAATAAAGTATATCACCATTCTTTAAATTTAACGAATGTGTTGAAAAAGGTTTTTGGACGTCATGCTTACCAATAGGTTGTTTATCGGCCGCTATTTCTTTCATCTCTTTATTTTCCAAATACCAAAGCGAGTTATATGCGCCGGCCCAGCTAATAATTGATGCAGCCCTGATAGCTATCGGGGCGTTGATGGCTAACAGCGAGATATCCATTCCATCTTTTATATCCCCTTCACTTTTCTCAAATGTTTCCAGCACCAGCTCGCGTACCTTATCCAATATTTTCCCCGGCTCGGTTATCTTGAATTCTTTTACTGCTCGGTTCAATGCATTGCTGCAAACCACGCTTACCATTGCTCCCGGCACACCATGGCCCGTACAATCGGCAGCAGCAATAAAAATAGTGTCGCCCGCTTTCTCCATCCAGTAAAAATCGCCGGCTACAATATCTTTAGGTTTATATAGCACGAAACTTTCGGGCAAATGTTTTTGTATTATACTAATTGGAGGAAGTATCGCATCCTGTAAACGTTTTGCATATGTTATTGAATCGAGAACTTCTTTGTTCTTCTCTTCTACTATCTCCTTTTGTTCCTCAATTATTTTTTTCTGCTTTTCAGTTATTTTAAACCTGGAATAGAGCAAGCCTGAAAAAATTATAACCAGTAATAGCCCTATACCTATAGCACCCGATACTATTTCCTGTCTCTTTTCTGCCGCTTTATTTTCTGCATCCTTTTTATCCTGCACTGCTTTCTCCTCTCCCTGTTTTTTATCAAACTCATACTGCATTTGTTCGCTTACCAGTTTCTTTGTATTCTCTTCGTTGGTTAAGCTATCCGAATACACAACATACATTCGATAATCATTGTAAGTTGTCTTGAAATTATTTTGTATTGAATCCATGCGGTACATATCATAGTATGCCGCCTTTATAAGGTTTTTGCCATCGACTTGCTTAGCGGCCCACAGGCAACTATCGGCATACTTTTTTGCCAAATCGAATTTCTTCTGCCTTGCTAAAACACTTAGAAGCTTTTCATATGCGTATGCCATACTTTGCTTATCGTTTTGCTTCTGTGCTAAAGTAAGGTTGAGGCGGTAATTGGTTTCGGCGTTTTTATAATCTCCCATGGCCTCGTATGTAATTCCAATATTCCCATAGTCAAAACCCATACCGCGTTCATCGTTGAGCTCTTTATCGAGCATTAGCGCTTTTTGCTGATAGGCCAATGCTTCGTTGTATTTATCTTCACTCATATATACCAGCCCAATATTCCCATAGTCGCTGCTCATATCTACTTTATCATTCAGTTCTTCATATATTTTCAGGCTCTTCATATAATACTCAAGGGCCAGATCATGGTTGTTCTGGTCATCATAAATATTCCCAATATTAGTAAGTGCCCCCGCCATTCCCTTTTTGTATTTAATCTTTTCGGCAATAGAAAGTGCTTGCAATTGATACTTCAATGCATCGGCATAATTGCCCTGCCTGTAATATATAGAGCCAATACCAATGTTTGCATCTGCTTCACCCCTGCCGTATTTAAGATTGTGTGCCAGCGCTAAGGCTATTCTCTCGAGCGAGTCAGACTTGGTGTATTCGCTTCTTATATAAAGCAGCCGGCTTAGTTTGTTGAGTGTTTTTACTTTACTGGTGTCATCGCCTTCTGTTTTTAAAACTCTGTAAAGCGAATCTATTTTTTGTCCATTAACAAGCCCCGTCAAAAAAAACAAGCTGATAAAAATGAATCCTCTCAATACATTATTTGTCACTCTACTCATACTATACTTTCACTCCTATAATCAATATATCATCAACCTGCTCATGATTGCCCTGCCATTGCGCCAGTGCTTCTTCTAATACCTTCTTTTGTTCGGCCATTGACTGTTTGCTGTTCGCCAGTAGCTTTTCCTGCAGGTGTTTATACTTGAATTTCTTTCCTTTATCTCCTCCAAACTGATCGGCATAGCCATCGGTGAAGAGGTAAAATATCCGAGCCTCCCTACCCTCCGAAGGAGGGTTTAATAACATAGTATGTGTTGCAAATGGTTTAGGATTATCTGCTTTACCAATCGGTTGTTTATCTGCAGCTATTTCTTTTATCTCTCCGTTTTCCAAATACCAAAGCGAATTATACGCACCCGCCCAGCTAATAGTTGCTGCTGATTTGCTAATAGCTAGCAGCGATATATCCATTCCATCTTTTATCTCTCCTTCACTTTTCTCAAATGTCTCTAACACCAGCTCCCTTACTTTATCCAGAATCTTTCCCGGTTCGGTTATTTTAAATTCCTTTACTGCACGATTAAGTGCATTTGAACAAACTACACTCACCATTGCTCCCGGTACACCATGCCCCGTGCAATCGGCAGCAGCAATAAATATAGTGTCGCCCGCTTTCTCTAGCCAATAAAAATCTCCCGCGACAATATCCTTCGGTTTATACAACACAAAACTTTCCGGCAAATATTTTTGTATCACACTAATAGGCGGCAGTATGGCATCCTGCAACCGTTTTGCATACGTAATTGAATCGAGAACTTCTTTATTCTTCTCTTCCACCAATTCCTTTTGCTCCTCGATTATTTGCTTTTGTTGCTGCGTTACTTTAAAACGGGAAAAGAGAAGGCCTGAGAAAATAATGACCAATAGCAGCCCTATACTTACTGCCCAGGTTATTATACTTTGGCGTTTGGCTACAGCTTCGTTCTCTACATCCTTCTTTTCCTGTATCGCTTTCTCTTCTGCCTGTTTCTTGTCAAACTCATATTTCATTTGCTCGCTTACAATCTTTTTCGTGTTATCCTCATTCACCAGGCTGTCGCGATAGACTATGTACTTCTTATAATTGGTATATGCACTGGCATAATTTCCCAGTGCGGTATCAAGCAATGCTTTCCCTTCATAGCACGATTTCAAAATAAGTTTCGATCCCAGTTCATTTGCCAGCACCATTGCCTTATCGGTATATGCCATTGCCTCATTATATTTTTTCTGCATGGTAAGCACTCCTGATATATTCAGGTAGTCTTCCGCCACACCTTCCTTGTCGCCTATCTCAATATCTATTTCAAGGCTTTTGTTGTGGTTCCATAGTGCTTCCGGGTAGTTACCAATGGCTTCATAAATATTACCCATGTTACCATAGGCATTCGTCAGGCCCTCTTTATCTCCTGTTTCCTGCGCTATTTCAAGCGCTTTCCTGTAGTAATTCAGGGCTTCTTCATTCTTGTTCTTGTCGTGAAATATATTTCCAATATTGCAGTAAGCATTACCCATACCCTTGGGGTTGTTAATCTCTCCGAACCGTTTCAATGCCATCATATAGTTCTGCATCGCCAGTGAATCATTGCCTTGTTCGGTATACACATTTCCAATGTCCATATAATCGTCACCTGCCACTTGCTTATTGCCGGTTCTTTCAGCTTCATCAAGGCTTTTTAAATAGTTGGTGAGCGCCGCGGGATAGTTTCCTCTCTTCTTATTTACAAGGCCAATGAATTGGTAAGTACGGAAGAGATAATCTTCATTTTTAGAATCCTGCAGATATTTCAATGCCGTTTGATAAAGCTTCAATGCATCGTCGAATTGCCCTTGTTGTGCTTTTACTAAACCCAGGCAGGCATAATCGAACCCAAGCCCCCAGATATAGTTGTTAGCCGAGTCGATTCTAAAAGCCGCCGTATAATTTTTATTTGCCTCAGGCGAATTATGCCTGCTATAAAATGAACTGCCTATAGTTCTGTATGCGCCCGAAATGCCATGCTGAAAATTAAGTCTTTGCGCCAGTGCAAGCGATTGTCTCCCGCTTGAATCAGCCGCGCTGTATAAGCCTGAACGATTCAACAGCGTGCCCAGGCTATTTAATGAGTTAACACGATTTGTGTCTTCCTTCTCGTTCTTCAGAACAGCAAATAATGAATCGATCTTCCTTTGCTGCGCTGAAACAAAAACAGATAGTAAAAGAAAAACTGCCGGAAATATTTTCTTCATTGCCTTAATGGCTTGGGAAAGTAAATATAGCGCAAAAGGATAAGGAGGGGTTACACCTTTATCCCTATTATACATATGTCGTCGGTTTGTTCAAGGTTGCCCTTCCATTTCTCAATGGTTTCTTCCAGCATCTTCTTCTGTTCTGCCATTGGCTGCCGGCTGACAGATACTAACTTTTCCTGGAGCTGCTTATACTTGAATTTTTTACCCTTATCGCCTCCAAACTGGTCTGCATAACCGTCGGTAAATAAATAAAACATTCCGGCCTCTCTTGAATCAGTGTTAGAATTAATATTAAGTGTGTGTGTAGTAAATGGTTTAGGGTTATCGGTTTTACCTATGGCCTGCTTATCGGCCACAATTTCTTTTATCTCTCCATTTTGGGTATACCATAAAGAGTTGTAGGCACCTGCCCAGCTAATAGTTACAGGCGATTGGCTAATAGCAAGAAGCGAAATATCCATACCGTCCTTTACATCGCTTTCACTTTTCTCAAATGTTTCCAGTACTAACTCTCTTACCTTATCCAATATCTTTCCCGGTTCGGTTATCTTAAATTCTTTAACAGTTCTGTTAAGTGCATTACTGCATACCACGCTCACCAATGCACCCGGCACGCCGTGGCCGGTACAATCGGCTGCAGCAACTAAAATTGTATTGCCTGCTTTCTCCATCCAGTAGAAATCTCCTGCCACAATATCTTTTGGTTTATATAACACAAAACTTTCCGGCAAGTGTTTTTGTATTACACTCATTGGCGGAAGAATGGCATCCTGCAAGCGTTTGGCATAGGTTATAGAATCCAAAACTTCTTTGTTCTTTTCTTCAACCATGGCTTTTTGCATTTCAATAAGCCCTTTCTGCTTGCGTGTAATTTTTAGTGAGCGGAAAACTATAATTGCCACTATTCCTATTCCAATGGCTATTACAACAACCAATATTGTTATCATTTTCTGGCGCTGGTTTGCCGCATCGGCAATTGCGGCCTGCCTTTCGTTTTCATTTTTTTGTGTCAGCAATTGCTTGTCATAATCCGCCTTAGCTTCCAGTTTACCAATCTCTTTGCTTTTATCGAGGTTAGTCATACTGTCTTTAGCAATGGCGGCCAGCTTGTACGCTTCATATGCCTGCTGCCAGCGTCCCGTTGCAGAATATATATCGCTCAAACTTGTATTTACTGATTTCACCATTCCCAGATATTTTAAGCTATCCGCCAGTATTCGTGCTTCCAGTAAATATTTTTCCGCTTCGGGGTATTGCTTCTTCATCTGATATGCCTGCCCAATATTGCCAAGGTTATTTGCGCAGCCGCGTTTATCTCCTATCTGCCTGTCCAGCTCAAGGCTCTGCTGAAAATACTTCAAGGCCTCATCGTATTTGCCCATTTTGGCATAGGTACTGCCCTCATTGCGCGTAACGTTCGATACCCCGCTTATATCATTCAGTGCTTTGAACAATTCCATTGCTTTTGCATAATAATTAAGCGCCATTTCGTGGTTCTGCAAGCCATCGTACACTAGCCCTATGTTGCTTGTAAGTATGGCGACATAATTTTTCTGACCAAGCTTTTCATCCATTTGCAATGCGCGGGTATCGTAGTCGAGCGCCTCTTTATATTTATTCTGCGCCTGGTATAGCAATCCAATATTTGCAAGGTTCCGCGCTATTCCGTCAGAATCTTTCATTTCTTCACTTAGCTTCAGTACATTTATATAGCTATCGAGCGCTTTTGGATAATCATCCTGTTCCCAGTATACAATACCAATATTCCCAAGCGTGTTACTTACCCAATGCTTGTCGCCCAATTCAGTAAACATTTGCAGGGCCTTATTATATAGTGTCAGGGCATTTGCATAATTGCCTTGATCGTCGTTAAGAACAGCACTGTTAAATGTGGCCATAACAAGCCCCCGCTTATAATTGAGTTTCGTAGCAAGCTCTATGGTTATTTTAACCGCCGAGTCTCCTTTAGGATACAGCCCCTGCCCCTCCAGATCGTGGACATAGTTATTCAGCAGCTTTACTTTATTGGTATCTTCCTTAGCAGTAAGTATCAGGTTTCGCAATGAATCTATTCTCCTTTGTTGTGCAAACAACGAGACAGAAATAATAAAGAGAAGAAAAACTGTAAGTACTTTTCTTATCACTATAACCGGATTTATTCAGTAAATATAATTGAAAACCGAAAGGTGTTACACCTTTATACCAATCACGCAAATATCATCAGTCTGTTCCAGGTTGCCCTGCCACTCCTCAATTACGTTCAATAGTGTTTGTTTCTGTTCGGCCATTGGCTGCTGGCTAATAGCCAGTAGCTTTTCCTGCATTTGCTTGTATTTGAACTTCTTGCCTTTGGCCCCGCCAAACTGGTCGGCATAACCATCGGTAAACAAATAAAGTATGTCGCCCTTGTTTACCTTTAGTTTGTGAGTAGAAAATGGTTTAGGGTTATCGGTTTTACCTATCGGCTGTTTATCAGGAGCAGCCTCATGTATTTGCCCATTATGCAAATACCATAACGAATTATATGCCCCGCTCCATTCTATTTCGTTTGTAACTGTATTAATTGAACAAAGCGATATATCCATGCCATCCATTATTTCACCTTCGCTTTTTTCGAATGTTTCAAGCACCAATTCCCTTACCTTATCCAGTATTTTCCCTGTTTCGGTTATCCTGAATTCTTTTACTGTTCTGTTCAATGCATTTGAACAAACTACGCTCACCATAGCGCCAGGTACGCCGTGCCCCGTGCAATCGGCGGCGGCAATAAGCACTATTCCACCTTCTGAAACTCCTTCACGCAATGATATTGTTTTGTCCTCTTCGCCAGCCCTGCGCGAACGGAAAGCTTGTGAAGGAACATATTCCATCCAATAAAAATCTCCACTCACAACATCCTTAGGCTTGTATAAAACAAACGAATCGGGCAAATGTTTTCCAATCAATGAGAGTGGCGGCAAAATTGCATCTTGCAAACGTTTAGCATAGGTTATGGAATCAAGTATCTCACGGTTCTTCTCTTCCACAATTGTCTTTTGCTGTTCCGCAATAGCTTTTTGCTGCTCTACTTCCTCCTTCTGCTTTGTTATAAGAATATGATCTTCTTTTTTCTGTTTGTAGCCTCGATAAATAAAGAACGCCAACGCTATCATTAATATAAAACCTGCTATAAATGCATTGCGAATAATTGCCTGTCTTTTTCTTTCCTGTTCTGCAAGGGCATCTTTCTGCTTCTGTTCAGCCTGCTGTGTTGCCTGCTTTTCCTCGAACTGGTAATTCATCTCTTCCTGTGTGGCTTTCTTTGTATTCGCTTCATTTGTCAGGCTATCACGAAACACTATATACTTCTTATAATTCTCGTATGCCGATTTAATATCTCCTGTTGCGCTATCCAGGGTTGCAAGTGTAAAATATGAGCTCTTTAATACTTCCATTTCATTTATCTGCCTTGCAAAAGCAACCGCGGAATCAGCATAGGCCCTTACAAGCCCATATTTTTTCTGCAACATGTATATCTCGGCAATGTTGTCAAGGTCTAATGCCATAATTGTTTTGTAACCTACATCTCTTGCCGCATCGAGTGACTTTTTATAATACTCCAGCGCTTTTTCATTTTCACCTTGTTTAAAATATACCTGTCCTATATTGCCCAGGCTTATAGCTATTCCATTCTTATCGCCTCTTTCTTCTTTTATCTGCAGCGATTTAAAATCATATTCCAGCGCTTTCGTATAGTCGCCCAGTTTATGATAGACATTCCCTATGTTACCGTAATTGCGTGATAAGCCATCCTTATCGTTATTGGCAATGTTAATGACAAGTGCCTTTTGGTAATAATCCAGCGACTTATTATAATCGTGCAGGTAGAAATACACATTACCCGCGCCAATATAACTTGCAGCTATTCCGCGTTTATTTCCAATTGCTTCATCATATGGTATAGCCTTAAGGTAGTAGTCGAGCGCTTTAGGGTACAGTCCCCTGTTCCAGAAGACAGTCGCCATATTTCTAACAGCATTTGCTATCCCTTTTTTAAACTCAATTCTTTCCGACAATTCCCGGGCGCTATCGGCAACAACAAGCGAAGAATCGAAAAAGTCCATTCTCCACAACTTGTTACTTAGCAGGTTTAGTGTATTTGCCTTGTTGCTATCGTCTTGCTGATTTTTTACAACGCTTCTTAAAGAATCAATGATATGCTTTTGTGCATGCAATGCAACTGCCGATACACACAGTATTACGAAGAATAAAATCCGTACCAGGGTTTTACGATTCATGCTGCAATTATACTCTTATTCCAATAATCAACACATCATCTACCTGCTCCAATGCCCCTTTCCAGTTATCGAGCTCTTTTTCAAGCATATTTTTTTGTTCTGCCACAGGCTGTCCGCTTATAGCCAATAGCTTTCCCTCTAATTGCTTGTATTTATACTTTTTACCCTTCGGCCCACCAAATTGATCTGCGAAGCCGTCGGTAAATAAATACAAAACTCCGGCCTCCCTACCCTCCGAAGGAGGGTTTAATGTAATTGTGTGTGTTGTGAATGGTTTCGGATTATCAGTTTTACCTATAGGTTGCTTGTCGGCTGCTATTTCTTTCATTTCGCCGTTTTCAGTGTACCATAAAGAGTTGTAGGCACCGGCCCATTGTATCTCATAGCTATTAGCCGATAGCTGTCGGCTGATAGCTAACAAGGAAATATCCATTCCATCTTTTATATCTCCTTCACTTTTCTCAAATGTTTCCAATACCAGTTCTCTTACCTTATCCAATATTTTTCCGGGTTCAGTAATTTTAAATTCTTTAACCGCCCTGTTTAATGCATTACTGCACACTACACTCACCATGGCACCCGGCACACCATGACCCGTACAATCGGCCGCAGCTATTAAGATTGTATCTCCCGCCTTCTCCATCCAGTAAAAATCGCCTGCAACAATATCCTTTGGTTTATACAATACAAAACTCTCCGGAAGATACTTCTGTACAACACTCATGGGTGGAAGTATGGCATCCTGCAATCGTTTTGCATAGGTTATTGAATCAAGGACTTCTTTGTTTTTTTCTTCTACTAATTCTTTCTGTTCTTCAATTATTTTTTTCTGTTTCCTTGTAACCCTGAAACGTGAATAAAGCAAGCCTGAAAATATTGTTACAAGCAACAGGCCTGTACTTACTGCACCTGTAACTATAAGTTGTCTTTTAGCGGCTGCATCATTCTCAGCATCTTTCTTCTCCTGTATCGCTTTCTCCTCCCCCTGCTTTTTGTCAAACTCATATTGCATTTGCTCGCTCACAAGCTTCTTCGTGTTCTCTTCGTTCTTCAGGCTATCTCCATACGCCACGTAATTTTTATAATCTGCAAATGCAGCGCCATAATTCGAAGTGGCGCTATCCAGCGCTGTCCTGTAATGATACGCGTCCCTGGCAATTTCTTTCTCTCCAATATCCTTGGCTATATAAATAGCGCTGTCAAGATATACCCTTGCCGAGGCATAGTCCCTTTCCTTTGCATAAACACTTCCGGCACCCATATATGCAAACCCCACACCCCTTTTATATTCTGCATTTTTGAACATTCTGTATGCCTGTAAAAAGGCTTGCAGTGCATCTTTATAATTACCCTCTGCGTAATAAATGTTGCCTATGTTCTCATACACCGTGCCCATGCCCCTGCTATAACCGGTTTTATTATATATATCAAGCGAAAACTGCTGAGACCTTAATGCATTACTGTAGTCTTTAAGAGCCTCGTAAACATTACCAAGGTTAATGTACTCGGTTGCCAGGCCGTCAGAATCTTTAATTTCTTTAAATATGCTTATCGACTTTATATCATTTTCAAGTGCCTCAGAAAAATTGTTCTGCGAATAGTAAATAATTCCGATGTTGCCATCAAGCCTTGCCATCTGCTGTTTTTTTCCAAGTTGTTCCGCTATTTTGAGCGATAAAAGATAGTTTTTCAAAGCCTCCGGATAATTGCCCTGCGAGTTAAAAATGCTGCCTATGTTTCCATAGACACTAATCATATCTTCTTTATTCCCGGTTTCCTGGTCAATGCTCAGGCATTTTGAATACTCTTTTAATGCTCCGGTATAATTGTCCTGCATGTAGTAAATACTGCCCAATGTTTTCACCGATTTTAAGAGCCCTGCTTTATATGCAAGCAATGTGTCAAGGTGAAACGCTTTTTTAACCAACGAGTCAGCTTTTTCGAATTGGCCTTTCAGGCAATAATCCCAGCTTAGTGCATTAAGACATTTTACTTTGTTGGTGTCCTCTTTCGCAGTTTTTAAAGCCGTGTTTAGCGAATCGATCTTGCTTTGCTGAGCAGAAAGCACAGAAACCCCGAGAATTAAAATCAGATAAAAAAGAAAATGCCTTTTCATGCTTTAACTACCCCTTAACCTTTGCGATAAAATTAAACTTTTATACTTTTACCCTTGCTTTATGTAAAAATAGCAACTTATACTATTCACAGACTTTTATAGCAATTGACAGAACATGAACGAACAGGAAAGAGCAGAAATACAAAAGGAAATAAAAGCCGATATTGTGGCCAGGGAGAAGGCAGAGAAAGAAAAAAACAAATGGTTAAACTACCTTTCGCTTTCAACTATACTTATTGCCCTGTGTGCTACATTATCGTCTTATAACGGCGGTAACCACAGTGGTAAGTCAACCATGTCGCAAATAAAGGCAAGCGACCTGTGGGCTCAATACCAGAGTAAAAGCATTAAAGAATATCTATATGAAATTCAAATAGACAATTTGCATACCCAATTGCTCAACACCCAGCCCGGTCCTGTTTATGATACAATCAAGAAAAACCTTAATAACTACGAACAAAATATAGTTAAATACGGAAAAGACAAAGAACAAATAAGCGCCGACGCAAAAAAACTGGAAGCTGTTCGTGATGACTCCTCCAAACATGGCCGTGCGTTCGGAGTCGCAGTTCTTTTTCTCCAGATCTCAATACTTCTTTCTTCTATTGCTGCCTTAATAAAAAAGAAACCGCTTTGGTATATAAGTATGTTACCGGGAATAATAGGAATTATTTATTTCATTAACGGGTTTCTGCTATTCCTCCCGTAAAACAAAACTGTCAAGCCTAAACCCTTATGCCAATAATTAGAATATCGTCAACCTGTTCAAGGTTGTCCTTCGTGTTGAAGAAAAAAACGCGTTACGCCTCTACCAGCTCTTGCAGGTAGTTAACGCTTTTCACCTTTTGCTGGCTCTTGATAAGCTCTTCGAACTCGCTCCGGAAATGGCGTATAGCGCTTGCCACAGGCCATGCCGATGCATCGCCAAGCGGGCAAATAGTACGGCCATCTATTTTGCTTTGAATATCCCACAGCAAATCTATATCACTCATTTGGCCGTGGCCATCGATAATGCGGTGAAGTACTTTTTCCATCCAGCCTGTTCCTTCACGGCATGGGCTGCATTGGCCGCACGATTCGTGATGATAGAAGCGGGTGAAGTTATATAGGTTCTTTACTACGCTTACAGTTTCATCCATTACAATAAAGCCGCCCGAGCCAAGCATGGTTCCACTTGCAAAGCCTCCATCGGCTAACGATTCGTAGCTCATTAAACGCGGTTCGCCTTTAGCGGTTTTCAAAAACAATTCAGCAGGAAGAATCGGTACCGATGAGCCGCCTGCTACAACTGCTTTGAATTTTTTATCGTTGCGTATGCCGCCGCAATATTCAGGTGAGAATAAAAACTCTTCAACAGGAAGCCCCAGTTCTATTTCATAAACACCAGGGTTCTTTACATGCCCGCAAGCTGAAATAAGTTTTGTGCCTGTGCTTTTTCCAACGCCAATCTTTGCATACTCTTCACCACCCATGTTTAAAATGTGTGGAACAGCAGCAATAGTTTCAACGTTATTTACCACGGTAGGGCACATCCACAAGCCCTGTATAGCAGGGAATGGTGGTTTCATGCGCGGGTTGCCGCGCTTGCCTTCCAATGATTCAATAAGGCCGGTTTCTTCGCCACATATATATGCGCCCGCACCAGGCTGAACATACAGGTCGAGGTCGTAACCCGAGCCTTGAATATTTTTTCCGAGCCAGCCGGCTTCGTATGCTTCGGCAATTGCTTTTTCTAAAATATGGTAAACATATAAAAGCTCTCCGCGAATGTATATGTATGCCACATGTGCATCGAGCGCAAAACTCGATACTATCATTCCTTCCACCAATGCGTGTGGAAGTTTTTGCATTAAATATCTGTCTTTAAATGTGCCGGGTTCGCTTTCGTCGGCATTGCAAACAAGATAATGCGGGTTAGGAGTTCTTTTATCAATAAAGCTCCACTTCATTCCGGTAGGGAAACCGGCTCCGCCGCGGCCCCTTAACCCCGATTTCTTAACTTCTTCCACCACATCATCGGGCTTCATTTTAAGCGCTTTCTCCACGCTTTTGTATCCGCCCTTTTCACGGTAAACATTGTAGGTTTCAATGCCCGGTACGTTTATATGCTCTAGTAATATCTTTTTGCCCATAATGATTAGCCTTTAATATGTTTTTTGGCAAAGTGCGAAATAGGTTCTTTTACTGTGCTCCTGTATTCATCAAGTACCTTATCAACTTTTTCGCAGGTAAGGTTTTCGTGATATGTTTCGCCAACCTGCATAATAGGCGCGGTGCCGCATGCTGCAAGGCACTCAACGGTCTTTAAGGTAAACATGCCATCGGCTGTAGTTTCCCCAACTTTTATATTTAATTTTTTCTCAAGGTGCTTTACCAAATCTTCAGCGCCCATTAACCAGCAAGGCCCTGTGCGGCAAACTTCAAGTACACATTTGCCAACAGGTTTCAGGTTATACATGCTGTAGAAGCTGGCAACTTCGTACACTTCAACAGGCAAAATATTCAACAGGCTTGCCACATAGTCCATAGCCTCGGGGCTAAGCCAGCCGCCAAATTCAGCCTGTGCAATATGCAAAACCGGCAACAAGGCCGATTTCTGTTTTCCTTCCGGATATCGTTTTATTATTTTGTGCACCAGTGCAAGTGCATCATCAGAAAATTTCAGGTTCGACGGCATAGCAATTTTTCTCTTGATTATAGACCGTTGCAAATATAGCTATTTCACTATTTCAACCTCCACCCGACGGTTTGCCTGCATTTCTTCCTCGGTATGAGGGTGTGGATACGCCATTTCCTTGTTGCTAAAGCCTTTCCACTTTAGCCTGTGTACCTTTATGTTATTATCTATCAGGAACTGGTATACAGCCTTAGCTCTTATTTCAGAAAGCTTTAAATCGAATGCCTGGTCGTAGTTTGAATAGGGGTCGTTCACATAGCCTTTTATCAGAATTTTTACCTCAGGGTTATCTTGCATAAACTGCAGCAGGTCGTTCAAGGGGCCTGCAGCTGATGCCATGAACTCGGCACTTCCGGGTTGAAATTCAATGTGAAATATCATTTTCTGGTGCTCCTTAATCGGCACCAGTAATATCTCTATTCCCTTATCAGAATCTGTTTGGGCGGTGTAATCGGTTTGTGAAAGCAAGTATCCTTTCGCGGCGCCGACTATATTTATTTTATCTCCTTTATCAAGGTCTTGCGGAAGTAAAAAATTGCTTGCTATTGTATCTACTTCCTTGTGCTTATTCTCGGGCTTCAACCATTTTACTTTTATTTTCGATTTTATTTCAGCCTTAGTGTTGCTGTCTTTAATTATAACGAAGAATGGATGCGGGATAGGCAATGGTGGCGGATAATCTACATGCTTAATAGCATCATTGTGCACAGTAATTAATTCCGAAACCAATGGAAAATTTATTTTTAGCGTAAACTTTCCGTTTGCATGTGTGTAGTTATCAACCACTATGTAATAGCGCTCACCCTGTTTTACCTCAATAGCCTTGCTGTAAGTAGAATGTGGGCCTGGAGGCTCCATATTATTTTTTGCATCAAGAGAAAGGCCTGTTTTGCCCTTAACTGAGTTATCGCACCGGGCAATATTTGAGCGTATGGGAGTTAAGCGCTGTGCTTCAACCATCTGGCAAAAATTCTTTTTTTCAGTGCGGCACATGGCGCAATTCTTGTCAAATGAAATGTCTTTGAACACAAGAAAATCCAGGTCGTCGGTTGGGTTTTTCGGAATAAGGTCGAATGTAAGAATGGTGTCGTATGGAATGTCGATGGAGAACCATACAGCGCTATGCGGTTTTTCAAAATAAGTGCCATCAGTATGCTGCATTGCTAATTGCGGGTCCGGCTTTCCATCGGCATAAACCGGCCCGTAAACCGAGCTGTCGACAATAATGGCCCTGTCGCAACTACCATGCCCCTGGCCTTTGCAGAAAGAAAAGTTTACAGCAATAAAACTTAATAGAAAAAGAAACTTTTTCATTTCACAATTTCAATCACCACCCTTCTGTTGGCTTGTGCCTGCGTTTCATTTATTGGGTTAGGGTAGAGCATATTCTCATTACCATACCCTTTGTAATCTAAACGTTTTTTGCTAATTCCTGCTGCAACAAGAAAATCTTTCACAGCCTCTGCCCGCTCTTTCGATAGCTTTTTTGCAGCACCAGAATTATCGCTGCCGGGGTCATTCACATATCCTTTTATCACAATGTTCACATCGGGGTTGTTCTTCATAAATTCAAGCAGGTTCATCAATTCATTTTGCGCCGAAGGCAGAAAAACAGCATTGCCTTCATTGAATTTTATATTCTTAAGTGTAAAGCTTTTGTGTTGTTGTACTATTGTAAGTTTTATTGGTAGTGTAACCTTCCCAACTGTATCAGGGGCAGTAAACGATACCTGATTAAACATATATCCTAACGCATTACAATTGATATTAATTGTTTGATGTGGGTTTAAAACTGCAGAATATTCAGTAGTATCAACATTTATAACCTGTGCTGCTTTAAGGCCCGTAATATCCAATTCGGCCTTAACGGGGTTCCCCGATGTATCGGTAACTACTATATCGACCGTGGTTTTGCCCTTAACCGTTGTTTTTGAAGGCACAGGTTTTATAGTAGGCACCTTATAGGGCGCGGCATCAATATTCTTAGCGTTATCTTTTTCTGTCGCAGCGGCTTCTTTTTTGGCTTTCGACCTGTCTTCCGTAACCGCCGGCGGAACATATTTAGGAAAATTAAGGTGAAGGTGCAATGTAAAGCCTCCTTTACCTTCTGTTGTATTATCTACCACAATGTAGTAGCGTTCCCCTTTTTTTACTTGTATTCCTTTGCTGTAAGTAGGGCCGCTAACAGAGCTTACAACACTATCTTTTGCCGATGCAGAAAGGCCCGTGTTGCTGCTATGATCGGCTGTATCTATTTTGGTTATGTTCGCCCTGATAGGCTGCACCAAACCCTTTTCTACTTCCTTGCAAAAGAAAGCTTCATCGCGGTAAACAATAAAATCAAGATTATCTTTATCATTCTGGGGCACAAGGTCGAATGTTAGCAGAGTGTCGCCAGGCACCACAAATGACAACCATGTTATGTTGTGCACTTGTTCAAAATAAAGGCCATTGCTGTGCTTTTTTATAACACTCTTATCTTTTATGCCACTTGGCGGAACAGGGCCAAAGGTGTCAAAATTCACCTCGGAAGCATAATCGCAAAAATTAGCTTTTTGCGCTAAGCCTGTAAACAGAAAACTACAAATAAATGCTACTAGCAATAGCAGCTTCTTCATTGAGTAAATTCGGCTATTATGGTTTCCCCGCCCCTTACTGTTTCATTCAGCTTGGCGCGGACTTTAGTTCCTAAAGGTAAAAATATATCCACTCGTGAACCAAATTTAATGAAGCCCATTTCTCCTCCCTGCTCTGCTTTATCGCCCTCTTTACAATAAAAAACTATACGTCGTGCTACCGCTCCGGCTATCTGGCGGAAAAGCACTTCCGGCCCGGTATCGGTTTTTACAACTACGGTAGTACGCTCATTTTCGGTAGATGACTTGGGGTGCCATGCCACCAGGTAAAGGCCCGGATGGTACTTTACATATTTTACTGTTCCGCCAACAGGGTAGCGGTTAACGTGTACGTTTAAAGGCGACATAAAAATAGAAACCTGCAGGCGCCTTCCTTTGAAATATTCAGGCTCTTCTACTTCTTCAATTACCACCACCTTACCATCGGCCGGGGCAATTACATGGTTCGCGTTTTTAGGTGTGTTTCTTTTCGGGTTGCGGAAAAACTGAACGATCAACAGCCAGAAACCGAATGCAAGCACACAAAATGGCCCATAAATCCATATAGGAGCATGAAGCAAAATAACCGTTCCGCTAAGCGCTGCCAGTACAATAAAGAAAAATGAAATGAGCTTATATCCTTCCCGGTGAATCATATCCGCAAATTTATTCCCACAAAAATAAAGGATTTGAAAGGTATAACCCGTTGATTTTCGTCATACTATTAACATTAGGTTGTGAAAAGTATGGCAATAATGTATTTCAATTTTTTTTATATTTGCGTTTCGACCTTATACACATAAACGAAATAGATGGATAAATCCCTTAAGAACTATCCCAAGTTTAAACTCGGGCCCACCTTTACAAAAGAGCAGCTCGATTTCTTTAATAAATATGGCTTTATTCACTTTACCGGCGCCCTTTCGCCCACTGAGGTTAATGAACTTATAGCAGGCTATGAAAGCGCCCAGGAAAAGCTCATAAAATCGAAGGAAAAAGTAGTAAAAGGCATACCTGTTATTTTCGGGCACGACGAGAACGGAAAACGCATTGTACAAAGATTCCCTTATACTTCACACTATAGCGACCGTATTAAGCAGCTTGTGGCCGATCCGCGCATACAGAGTTTTAAGCACTTGCTCACCCTGCGTTCAAGCCGTGTAAGCGAAAATGAACGCGATGGTGTAGTTTTCAATCACTATGTAAACTCAAAACACAGCCGTTTTAAACAAATGGGCTGGCATACCGACTCTATACGCGAAGTCTTCTATGCTAAAAAGGTGTTCCCTATGCTTAACATTGGTGTATACCTCGACGATTCAGGCGAATTTAACGGTGGCCTGCGTGTATTGCCTTCAACCCATACACAGGGTATTTTCGGTATGCTTTTTACCAAAATGTATTACCGCAATACCAAGGAAGATAAAGACGAAGTGCTGGTAGAAGCTAAAGCCGGCGATATAGTGGTTCACCACGGCCATATTTGGCACCGTGTAGGCCATTCTGAACATACCGACGCTGTTAGCCGCCGCAGGGTAATGTATATACCTGTGCTGGCAGGCCCCCGTCAAAGGCGCAAACCGCCCAAAGCCGGTAAAACAGGTAAAACGCCTATTTACCATCACTTGCACGCCTTCGCTAAGTTCGACGAATAATTTATGGCCTACGCACTTATAACCGGCGGTAGCAAAGGAATAGGAAAAGCTATTGCTGAAAACCTTGCCAAACGCAAGTACAATATTTTGCTTGCTGCCCGTTCAGAAAACCTGCTAAAGGAGAACGCTGCGGAGCTCGAAAAAAAATTCGGGGTTAAAACTGATATTTTAGTTGTAGATATTTCAGCCAGTGATGCCGCAAAAAAAATTGCGGACTGGTGCGTTTCTAAAAATTACGATGTAAGTATTTTGGTGAACAATGCCGGATATGGCCTTGGTGGCGCATTTCACAAGCTTTCACTCGATGAGCAACTGAACATGATGCACCTGAACATGGATAGCCTTGTTCAACTTACGTACATGATGGTGCCCGTGCTTAAGAAAGCACAAGGCAAAAAATATATTCTGAATGTAGCCAGTACAGCGGCTCACCAATCGGTGCCATTTTTAGGCGTTTATTCAGCCAGCAAAGCATTTGTACTTTCATTTTCACGCGCCATACACCATGAACTGAAAGAAGAAAATATTTCGGTTACCTGCCTTTGCCCTGGCCCTACCGATACCAACTTTATTAACCGTGCCGGCATGACTAGCTTTAAAAAAGTTATGAAACAATCAGAGCGTTTTAATATGAGACCTGAAGCCGTTGCCAAGGTAGGCATAAATGCTTTGTTTAAGGGCAGCAACGAAGTTATTGCGGGTGGCAACAACAAAATGGGTGCATTTTTAAGCAGGCACTTGCCCAAAGGACTTGTAGAAAAAACCCTGATCGGGGTTTATAAGCCCTAAGCTTTTCTTTTTGCAAGTATAAAACTTGCCCCGATTATCGCTAAGAAAATCAGTAGCGGTTCAAACATAATGCGGTGGCGCATTTCAACATAAATTGCCGCATGTACAAGAGACACCGCAAACGGTAAAGACATAAGAATTAATGCTTGCCTTCCGATTTTAAAAACAGCAAAGAGAACAAGTAATAGAACGCTTATATACGCCACTTTGTAAATCGGAATTAGGTTTTGTATCCAGGCAGGGTAATCTATCCCTATAGCCTTTCTAAAGAGCCAGAAATTACAAAATTTTACCAGGAACATCTCCCCTACCCTGCCCGGGTTATGTTTTAACGTATACATATACTTTGCCCTGAAAAATGAATCGCGTTTGGCAGGTAGAATTTTTGATAGTTCCAGGCTATCGTCAGCCGATAATTGGGCATAAAATGTTTTACCGTCGGTCGAGGCATTTGAGCCTTCCGTTTTCTGTAAGGTGCCCATCCACATACCCATGCCCATATTAGGTAATAACGTGGTCGATTTTGCATTGTTATACGTATTCCACACCCACGCCAGCGGAATTATTGATGCAATTGCAAGCACACAAGTACTTTTAAAAATTGCTCGCCCGAATTTTTGCTTTTGCATTAACCAAAAGAAAAATGGAAAAATTACAGCCCCCAGTGTAGGCCTTGCCAATATTGATATTCCGAGTACCAGTGAAAACACAACTAATCGCAGCCATGTACTTTTTTCATCGTACTTTACCATGAGCCATAAGCATAGCACGTACAAGAAAATATACATGGCAAAAGGATGCACATTTTTTATCTCATAAAATGTAATAAGCGGGTGAAACAGGTATGCCGCCACCGAAAGCAAAACTATTTTTTGTTGCCAGCCCCTCACCTTTTCAGGCAGATTAAATCGTGCAAAAAATGCATTAAAAACATCGTAAAAAAGCAAAGCTGATAGGGCAGAGAAAAGCACATTGAACGCAGCCGCCAAATGATAATGTACACCGAAAATTTTGTAAATAATAATCAGCAAAAACGGGTAGACAGGCAGGCTGTAATTGTATACCATTGCACCATCGTGCATATAGTACATTTTACCTGTAGCAAGGTAATTCAGGGCAATCTCGTTATCCTCCCACACACGGAAATCGTGAATGAAAAATAGCATAACCAGCTTAATAACAGCGGTGGTGGTTATAAGAAGTAAAAGGCTTTTGCGTTCTTTAAAAGAATTCATTCTGTACAAATTTACGTTAAAGCACTTACTGGAGCCATCTGCCACTTTCATGCATTGAAAAGATGGAATATGCCTAAATAGCGTACCTTTGCGCCCTGTTCAACATGTTTAAAGAGTACGATATAATAGTTGTGGGTGCCGGCCATGCCGGATGTGAAGCTGCTGCTGCTGCTGCCAATATGGGCTCATCGGTGCTGCTCGTTACCATGGACATGACCAAGATTGCCCAGATGTCGTGTAACCCGGCCATGGGTGGCATTGCTAAAGGACAAATAGTGCGTGAGATAGACGCCCTTGGCGGGTATTCAGGCATTGTGAGCGACAGAACCGCTATACAGTTCCGCATGCTTAACCGCTCTAAAGGCCCTGCTATGTGGAGCCCACGTACACAGAACGACCGTGCCCTATTCACTCTCGAGTGGAGAAAATTGCTGGAAAATACTGAGAATGTAGATTTCTTCCAGGACATGGTGAAAGGCCTTATTGTGAAGAATGACAAGGTTTGCGGTGTTGTAACGGGCATGGGTTTAGAAATACATTGCAAGGCCGTAGTGCTTACCAATGGCACCTTCCTGAATGGAATTATACATATTGGCGAGAAACAATTTGGCGGTGGCCGTGTAGGCGAAAAAGCGGCTACAGGCATTACCGAACAACTTTTAAAATTAGGCTTAAACAGTGGCCGCATGAAGACCGGAACACCTCCGCGTATCGATGGCCGCTCTATAGATTATTCGAAACTGGAAGAGCAAAAAGGTGATGAGGAACCGGGAAAATTTTCCTATTCCAACGCCACTACCCCACTCCAAAAACAACGCAGCTGCTACCTGGCATATACCAGCGATGAGGTGCACGATATTCTTAAAACCGGCTTCGAAAAATCGCCCATGTATTCCGGAAGGATCCAGGGGGTCGGTCCGAGGTATTGCCCATCGATCGAAGACAAGATAAATCGCTTTTCCGATAAAGAACGCCACCAGCTTTTTGTGGAACCCGAAGGATGGGAAACTGTAGAAGTTTACCTCAATGGGTTCTCTACTTCACTACCCGAGGATGTGCAATTTAAGGCACTACGTAAAATAAAGGGTTTTGAGGGGGCAAAGATGTTCCGACCCGGGTATGCGATAGAATATGATTACTTCCCTCCCGATCAGCTCTCTAATACGCTCCAAACGCGTCAAATTGAGAACCTGTACTTTGCAGGTCAAATAAATGGCACTACTGGCTACGAAGAGGCTGCTTGTCAGGGACTTATGGCTGGTATAAACGCTCATTTAAAGGTGAATAACGCGGCTCCGTTCGTACTTTCACGCTCACAGGCCTATATCGGGGTACTTATCGACGATCTTATAACCAAGAGTACCGAAGAGCCATACCGTATGTTTACCTCAAGGGCCGAGTACCGAATTCT
>Ga0134125_10001071_pt1 | contig 34665 bp, 56 predicted proteins | sample KB31751_FD_96464 | JGI IMG/M metagenome (GOLD analysis project Ga0134125, IMG submission 96464) | Terrestrial soil microbial communities with excess Nitrogen fertilizer from Kellogg Biological Station, Michigan, USA - KB3-175-1 | ecosystem: Environmental > Terrestrial > Soil > Unclassified ...
ATGGGAGTATGAAGATAAGGCATTAAGTGGTAATCGTGGTGCTGCATGCAAATATGATTTAATGAGTGATGAACAAATACAAAACTTACCAGTCAATCAAATAAGCGATAAAGATTCAATCCTATTTCTATGGGCTACATTCCCTAAGATACAAGAAGCTTTAGACGTTATCAAGGCATGGGGATTTGAATACAAAACAGTAGCCTTTGTATGGATAAAGAAGAATCTTAACAACTCTGTTTTTATCGGTATGGGTAGATGGACACGTTCAAACGCAGAAGTTGTTTTACTTGCAACCAAGGGAAAACCAAAACGTCTTGATGCTGGAATTAAACAAGTCATAGAAACTATACCAAAGAAACACTCTCAAAAACCAGATATTGTAAGAAGTAAGATTATCCAACTTTGTGGAGATTTACCGAGAATCGAACTCTTTGCACGTACTAAAATTCATGGGTGGGATGTTTGGGGTAATGATGAAAATCTCAATAACAAACCTTTGGAGTTGTACCAATGAACAAGAAAAACAATCAAGCTAGAAACAAGGCTATAAAATCACTACCTAGAAATGCAGATGCTAACGTCTTGGACTTGTTATCACAGACCTTTAACAATTATCATCTATCCTACAAGCGAGAAGAAACATTACACAACTCTGCATACTGGACAAAATACGGAACCAGAATACCTGATTTTATCTTCAAAATCGGAACATTAACACCTGTTCTTGAAGTGGATAAAGATTCTACTCATGGAGAGTTCCCATACCAGAACCAAAAGACCAAGGAAAGAAATCAGGATCATCTTAGAAGCGGAAACCCGTTGGCAATATTTCCCGAAGATTTAGTAGAACATCTTGGATTCAAAAAAGAAGATTGGGGTAAACTCGCAGTATTACTCATGTGGCACTCAATCCCAATACATTTGGCACAAAAGGACTTGGTAAAATGACTCTGGAATATCAATCATGTATGTGTAAAAAACCTCAAGTGATTACAGGAATATTCACCGGAGTAAAATACCGATTAAACCAGTTCTGGTGTACCTACTGTTCTACTTGGATTGATGAAAAAGGAACTTATCTATCCCCAAGCGGTAGGCGTTGCACTTGTTGCAAACAGCGTGTACGGGAATCACCAAGACAAAAGGTGCTCAAGGAGAAATTTAGAAATGAGTGAGAGTAACCTAGGTGGAAGAAAAACCAGAGCTAAGGTTTTGTATAACATCTCTGACATACATGATGGTGGAATTTACGCAATATGTTCAGAAGATCCTTACAATTCAGACCTAAAATTACATATCAAACCTAATCTTCTTCAAAATGAATTAAGAGGTATTTGGTATGATGGTATTGATTCCTTATCAAGAAAACCCGATTTAGTAGTAAACAATGGTGAACCTGTTGATGGTGCAAATCCTAAACAATTGGGTAATCAATCGTGGACAACTAATCTTGCAGACCAAGCTAAAGATGTTATAAAATTACTTAGAGTGATCAAAGGTGAAAAATACATGTTTATTCGTGGTTCTGGTTATCACGTTCAGATACAAGGAACAAGTGCAGAACAATGGATAGCTGAACAGATGGGTGGAGTAGATTATTCAATTTATGAAGGTGTGGATGGAAATAAGGCAGATTATTGGGCCAACGTTGAAATTTACGGTAAGACTTTTTCATTTACTCATCATACACCATACGCAAAATTCTTTGCATATCGTGCCACACCTCTAGCTAAGGAAATGGCATTGATGGCATTAGATAAAGGTCGTAACATGAAATATGATGTAATTTCCAGAGGCCACGTTCATAATTTTATGTATATTAGATCAGCTCATACCCACGCTTACACTACTGGTGCTTGGAAATATCCTGATGGTCATCTTACAAGGGGTGGTCTAGGTGGTATATTTCCAGATATAGGCGGTGTAGAAGTTATAGTTGAAACAAATGGTGAAATTATAATAAAACCACATATTACAGAATTGAAAATAAAACCATCTGTTTTCAAGGTATGAGAACAACTAGAACCGTATCACTTGATAAGTTACCTATAATAAAAAAAGAAGAAAAAACATCATTAAAAGACAAAATATTACAACATCTTACAAAAAACCCAGACAGAACACCAGAACAACTATACAAAGCATTTCCAGATAATAATCCAAGGTCAATCCGTTACGCCATACAGGAACTAAGAAACAAGGAATTGATCAAGAAAATTACTTGTAAATGCGAACAATCTCACTATTTTAGAGTAAATTGATCAAATGTGACTATTGCGAAGATGGTAGAATAGGCGTTATACTTTCTACTGGTAAATCTATTTGTTTCAAACATCTAGGCTTGTGGATTGATGAGGATCTAAAATGTCACAGATAGTCGAGCTTACGATACTTGATTACAAGACTATCCTAGGATGGTTCGAGAGGACATGGGCAAGAGCTGACAAGATACCGGATCAAGACCGTAATACGCTAACCAAGCTAAACGCCATGATGTTGTCTTTCATGGAAGATATGAAACGCTTTGGAGAAACTAAATGAGAATCAAATTATCTTTGAAACGTTCAGTCTGTGCAGGTGAAACATTTGGACAGGAAATCGAAGTCTATTTACGTAATTGCTTTAGCCTATATGATGTAATTGAGACTATAAGACATGAATCATTACATGCTTCAATAAACAAATTTGTCAAGACAACTGGAAAGCAAGATCATTATATTTTGAAGCGTATGGATGTTGACGCTTTCTAAAAGTATATTTTCCACAATCCGTAATCAATAATCCACTCACCTTATATGGCACTCGTACCGTAAATTACCTTAGTGGATTCAAAAGACCTTTCAGAATATGAAAAGCAATACCGTGACTTGCTAAGAAAGTTATCAGAAGTGGAAGCCGAGGATCTAAAGACAAAGAAAGCCTTGGTATTACGCATGAAAGAAGTAGTTGCACCCCTGATTGAATCAGGTAAGTTTTCAGGTATAAAAAAACAAGATACCGCATTGTTCCTATATAATCAATTATCAGAATATGGTGTGACTTACGACAGAAGTCATTTTTACGAACTTTTTAATGAAAACGAAAAGCGGAACTATTATCAAAGTAGCGACACGCTACATTCACATAATTTCATACAAGATCCAAAGAACCCAAGAATCAAGACTTGTGACTGTGGAGAAACCAAGATTGATGATATTGTCTATGAGCAAAAGACAGTAGATGAAGAACCAAAAGAAAAGACAGAAAGACCAGAGCCTGAACTAAATCTATCAAAAGAAGAAAAGCAAGGCTTGGAATATTTACAACGTGTTATCATAAACTCAAAGAACCTTGCAGACTTGACAAACGACATACTAGAGAAATTCAAGAAAGACAAGGAGTTACGTTCACCCATTCTAAAAGAAGTTGACAATATCACACAGAAAGTAGAAGAACAGAAAGGTATTGAATCAAAGATTTTAGCACTTACAAAGATGGCTGACTTTAGAAACAAAGTAGGCCCATTTGAGAAAATCATGGCAAAGGTATTGATTGACACAACATACAATATAGCAGCCGTAGCAAAACTATTATCAATATCTCCCAAACATGCTACCAATAACATAGTTAAGCAAGATCATTATGAGAAACTAAAATGGTTTAGATGTTGTTTCAAATGCGGTGCCGATATAGCAGATTGGGCTAACGAGGAAATATTACGAAAACAAAATTTTGATAAGCAAAAGAAAAATCAAACTAAAGATTTTATCCTTAATTCAAAATTACCTACACCTTGAAATACAAAAACGTTTTAGAGAGATTTTACGATTACATAGAAAAGACTAACTCCTGTTGGAATTGGACTGGACCTGATAGACCTAACGGTTATGGTAGATTCTGTGTTTTGTATAAGACTTATTCTGCTCATAGATTCTCATATTTACTATTCAAAGGTCAAATTCCAGAAGGTTTATCGATTGATCATTTATGCCGTAACAGAAAATGTGTCAATCCCGATCATTTGGAACTTGTAACGACCAAAGAAAACCTATTCAGAAGCGATGAAACACGGGCATCCATTAATAAAAATAAACAGCAATGTCTGAGAGGGCATCCTTACGATTCACAAAACACTTACATCCATAACAACAAAAGATATTGTAAAATCTGTGTAAGAGAAAATGTTAGAAAATACCAAAACAAGAAGAAAGAATTACCTTTAAAATCCAAGGTTCAAATTCCTACATGACCTGTCAAAACCACGAACAAAGAATTAAGGAACTAGAATCTGATTTAGACAAAAGGGAACAGGTCATAAACGAAATGAGGACTGAAAGACAGGATCTGTATGCAATAATCAACCAACTAAAAGCTAATCTTACAACCAAACGAGGCTTTAGTATTTCAATAGGTACTGCATCAACTGATCCTAATTCCTACGAGGATTATTTTTTCAGATATTGAATAAGAAAAGCGATTTATAACTACTAAAGAAAGACCTGGCAAAACTCTATCAATCAAAATGCTTTGTATGCCATAGAAATTTTGGTAAGGGGTTTACATTTCATCATAAATGGTATGAATCAGGACAGAAAATTTATAGTGATTTTGACAAGCCACTGGACTATTACAATTACCTTGCACCGATTATTAGAAAGACACCAAATCAGTTTTTGTTACTATGTAAGGGCCACCATAGCGCAGTAGAACACCTAAAGAAATTCAAGCCTGACAAGCTGAAAAGATTATTGAAAGCCGTTAAGATGAGTCAGTCGTAATACTTTGGCAAGATAACGGATCTAAGTAATTCAGGAATAGTAATCTCTCTATCATTAGCTTCCTTCTCTAGTTTTGCAAACAATTTATCACCAATGGTAAGCAAGACCTTTTTCATTGGCTTTTCTTCTTGAGTGGTCATATATCTACACTAACAAACTAGATATTATTAAATATTTACCAATATCTTAAAATATACTACTAACTATCCACTATCCATGAATGATAACATCTTTGACGAAAGAAAACTGATAGACAGATCCAGTCTATTGGATGAGGAAAAAGAGAAAATAAAACTAGAATTGGATCTACAAGAACGCATTACCAAAGCCTGTAATGCCGACAAATCACATGTGAGTTTTTTATCATGCTAGAACCACCACAAATCAGGCAACGCCTTAACGTAGCACAGACAGCGAAAGGCTTGCACCAGATAGAGTGTACCGTGGAGATAGTAAACGGAAGTACCACAGATCCAAAAGACATAGCCTTGAAGATAGACTTTGATCTAGCACAAAAGACTCTGGACCTGATAAAATCAATGGAAAAGAAGCTAAAAGACGATGGTAGGAAGTTGGTAACAGATGGGGAATAAGATTTACTGCATGAACGGATGCGGTACGGCTATCTATTTTGACAAGAGAGCAGTATCAAAGAACGGAAAGTTAATCCCATTGGAAGAAGGTAAGGATCTCAATGGCCGTCATAACTGCCCAAAGAAGCCATTTGTACCAAAGAAGGATGAAACCAAATGACACCACTAGATTTCCTTAAAATGAACTTTGATTGGGAATTGGTAGATATGGAGACTGATGAAGCAATAAGCCAGTTTCTTACCCCTAATTAGTTCCTAAATGTTATTATTTTTTTAATTTACTCACGAATAAGCTAATGAAATCCAATGATAGAATATATCATGGCGGATTCAGTTCAGTAAGAGTCGTAGAGAATATTAAGAAGAAATCATCCAATTAGTTCTCTTTTCAACTAAAACAGCTAAATAATCACGTATGGGTAAGTTAGCTACTGAAACCAGAGAGCAAATACGAGTTCTAACCTTAAGAGGTTTTAATGATTATCAGATTGCAGATAAACTAAAAATTGATAGAAGTATCTCTTGGTATCACTATAACAAAGTAAGAAAGTCAATCGAATATACCAACAGAAAAGACCTGATTGACTCATTTGATTCTGAATATGCCATGATTAGGGCATCATTTGATTATAGAAAGTCAAGATTAGAAGAAAGATTAGAGGCTACAAAAGATGAATCGACCATAGTAGCATTAGAGAAACTTATCCATCAAATTGACGTTGATAGGTGGAAATTACTTGGAGATAATGAAATCGTGTTAGCAGTTCGTAGGATGAAGGATGAACGGGTTTCTCAAACAATTACAAAGTGAGTTAACACCGGCTGCCGACTCAAATCCTCAGATAATTCAATACCCACAAGACTTTATCGAATTTAACAAACAGATAGGCTTACCAATAAAAAACGGAATAGAACACCCAATTTACGACTATGAAGAACAGGTAATACGAAACATTGAATCTAAAAAATACGTATGGGTTAAGAAAGCTACTGGTCTAGGCATTACAGAGTTAGTATTACGCTATATCGCTTGGAGATGTGTAAAGGATGAATCTTGGAAGGGTGGACAGGTCTTAATCATTACAGGCCCAAGAATAGAATTAGCAGTTGGATTAATGGATAGGTTTAGAAAATTATTCAAGGATCGTACATTTGATACAAAAAATACTGTAACTGAAATAAACGGAGTAAGACTAGAAGCCTTCCCATCCCATCACCTAGATACTGCAAGGGGATTACCCAATGTTAAATTCATTTTCCTAGACGAGGCAGATTTCTTTCCAATTGGCGAACAGAAAAATGCTAGAGCAGTAGCGGAAAGATACATCCCAAAGTCAGATCCTTATATTGTAATGGTATCAACACCTGACAGACCAGGTGGTTTGTTTGAGGATATGGAAAAGGAAATCAACTGCATGTATGAAAGGATGTTTCTGCCTTATACCGTTGGCCTAGGCAAAATCTATACCGAATCAGAGATAGAGCAAGGCAAGAAATCATTATCATTTGAACGTGAATATAACCTAAAATATGGTATGGGAATCGGTAATATCTTTCCTTACCAGTTAGTTGATTCAATAACTCAAGACTATAATTTATCAATACAAAATGGTGATAAGGTTCTATGTGTTGATCCTGCGTATGGTTCCAGTAAGTTTGGTATCTTGGGCGCAGAGAAACTAGACGGTGTTATCTACATCAAGGAAGCCATGCAGATAGAACGTGCAAGCCCTACTGCTATGTTAGACTTGGTATCTTTGAAAGCCAATGATTACAACAAGAACGTAATAGTAGATTCTGCACACCCAGGACTGATTAAGGATTTAACAGAACGTGGAATCATGGCAAAAGAGTGTAATTTCAATAAAGAACTATCAGATATGACGGTTATAGCGAGTGATACGGTAAAGAATGGTATTGTACGAATACACCGAATCTATAATGACTTGCAACAACAACTCAAGGCAGTAGAGTTTAACGACAAAGGACACCCAGACAAGAAGAAACTTAATTTTGATTTGGGGGATTGCTTTCTAATGGCCTGCCAGTATTACAAACGCAGTTCTGGTTATTCAGTCATGGTGTAAGTTAGTTCTCTTAGAATATTCCTTTATGTAAAATAACATTGAACCGTGATAATTATCTAGTCTTAACAAAATTAGTTCCTATTTTCACGGAGATAAATTAAATTGGTTTACGGTCTTTATCTTACATTAGATCAGCGAAGATGGCGTTATGGTGATTTTAGTTCTGACAATGGCCTGACAGGAACCATATACACAAACGAAGCAAAGACAACTGCAAAGAATCTTACAGGCTATACGGTAACATTACGATTATTCAGACATCCATTTGGTAACGTAGATTATCTTAACCAGACAGCGACAATAGTTTCTGCAAGTGGTGGAACATTTCAATATCTACCAACGCAGGGCCAGATGCCATACTGGCACGCATACTATGCAAAGGTAGAACTAACAAAATCAGGAGTTCAAGAATCTACACTAAACAATGATCAAATACTCAACATCTTGCCAGGACCGAGTAATAACGTATGAAACAAGCCATTCCAATTAACTTGCCTGATGGTTCCGTAGTTTATGAGGACTTTACACCTGTTACCAAGAAAGGATTTTTCACCAGAGTAAAGGAATATTTTGTTTCAGAAGGAGATACTACACCTGCACGTGTAGTAAACCCTAACTTATTTTCCTACATGGGTGAGAGGCCAGAAACCCAATTTATGACAATGATGTACTACTTTGAAAGAACACCACAGTTACAGACAGCGGTTTACAATTATATCGACAGAATCTTTGGAACAGAATTACAGGTAAATGCAGACAACCAAAAAATCAAGGATCTCATAGAAGAATGGAACAAGAAAACAAAAGCATATGAGAAATACAAGGAAGTCGGCACAACTACGCTAATCTGCGGTTCCTGTTTATTAGAAAAACTAGACGAGAAATCTATACAGAATATCAAGCCGGTAAAGATGAGTTCGATTCAAGGTAAAAGGCGTGACCAATACAACCTAACAGTAGAATACTATATTCAGAAAATCAATGATGGTAAGATAATAAAACTGGGTGAGGGCTTGAAGGATGCAAGGGATAGATTCATCGAGTTTCATATTAATTATTATGATCAGAATGACTGGGGTAGGAGTCTATTCTATTCCTTGGCAGTACCAAGAAGCTTGCCAGGCTATGATGATCCGATAAAACCACTAATCGAAGTCATGTGGCAGGTTGAGGAAGCTATGGGTAACATATTCACAAACCATTCAGAGCCAATGAAGTATATTACATACGCAGGTGCAAACAAGGAATTTATCGACAATCAGGCCTTAGCGTTCAAGAAAAGAAAGGTAGGGAGTACATTCTTTGGTGACAGGAAACCAGAGATTGACATTATAGAATCAAGTTCTACTGGAAAATATGATTCATACATTGAGCATCTAGAAAAGGCGTTTGAGTTAGGCACACAGTTTCCACATGACATAATGACTGGCGACTTTACATCTCGGGCCAGTTCACAAACAACCGATGATGCAATAGACAAACGTATCAAGTCTTTCCAGACTGGATTTATCAATACAATAATGAATGAAATCTATATCCCGTTACTCAAGGCAAACGGCTATTCTGACTTGCAGATACAAAAGGCAAACATATCTTTACAATTTTCTACACCATCACAACAGGAACTATCAGTACAGGAGATAATGCAGATTCGTTCAAACAAGGATATATCAAACTGGGAAGTCAGGGAATGGCTCAAGAATAACACAGGTATGAACCTTGATGATGCAACATTAGAACAAGAGGAAGAAGAAGATTTACAAAAACAACAGGACATGTTCAGTCAAAAATTACAGTTATCACAGCAAGAACCAGACGGGGATGAACCACCAGTAAAGGAAAAGAAAAAACCAATGTGTCAGCTCTGCAAGGAAAACCAGCACGCATTATGTACCAAGAAAAGATGCAAGTGTATCGAGTGCAAGGAAGAACGAGAGATAAAGATTCAAGAAAGAAAGAATGAGATTTTAGGAAAACTAAGTGAGAAGCTTTGATCATACTAAACAATGGCAAGCCAATTACTTTTCCAATAACCGAGGCAGGCCAGAAGAATACCATAACAGTTAGTATCAAGAACCTTTACAGAACAAGCAAAAATACAATCAAACCTGTCCATTTCAGAGCAAATCGGAATAAAATCACAAGTAAAAATAAACGAATCTGCGAAAATTAACGGTGATGTGGATTGGAAGTCTGCCATAATTAGAGAGATTTTGTTATTGGATTTACTCGATTAAGTTCTCTTTTGTTCTAGTTCTTGAAAATTACCATTGGATATTTACAGTCCTAGCAAGGCAATATTTCACACTGACAAGATAAAACAATTACAAGAACATAAACCGATAATTCCTACCTTATTACAAGTCGATTTAGAGGCTTACTGCAACGACAACTGCATGTTTTGTTCTTACAGAAAAGAAAACGGTTACAACAACTCAATGCTTGATCTGATAGTTCCAAAAGGAAAGTTACCAATTATCAACGAAAACAAGCCAATAGGCCAGCCAAGCAAGCAATCAGGCTTGGATGAAGCAATGGCTTACAAGCTACCAATGATGATGAAGCAAGCCGGAATACCTGCAATAGAATTAACAGGTGGTGGAGAGCCTACAATCTGGCCTCACTTTGATTATTTGTTAGATAACATCATTTCAAACGGTATCGAATTAGGTCTTGTGACAAACGGTTCAAACCTAACACCTTCTAGAATCTCACGAATCGTATCATTTGGTACATGGATTAGGATCTCGATGGATGCAAGCAACCAAGAGACACATAAGAAGATTCACCGCACGCCAAACAATGATTTTGAAAGACGAATAGAAAATATCAAGAGTTTGGTAACTGCGAAAAAGGCTAGCAATTCGCAACTTACGATCGGAATATCGTTTATCATCACACCACAAAACAAGAGTGATGTAGAAGATTCAGCCCGATTCTATAAAAGATTAGGAGTGGATAACATAAGATTCTCTTGGATGTATGACAAGGAAGGCCATGCCGGACTGACTGAAATCGACATACTAGCCTTGAAGATAAAACTTGGTGCATTAAAAAAAGAACTAGAAACAAGTGATTTCAAATTATTATATTCTAGTGACAGGATAGATTCGTTTTCTCAACCAAATACTGATTTTAACACTTGCTATTATCAAAGATTTGTCTGGTCAATCGGTGCAGATAATCTAGTCTATCCATGCTGTATTCAAAAGTATAACAAAGATTACGCCTTTGGAGATATCAGGAAAAACACGTTACTTGAACTCGTAGAACTAATGAATGAACAAATGACAAACTTGGATGTAAAGATGTGTTCACCTTGCTGGCTTAGAGACAGGAACAAGTCAATAGCTTCCGCAGTAGAACAACCACCACACCATAACTTTGTATGACTCCCAAGGTATCAATAATCATACCAGTTTACAACTGTGAAAAATACATTACACGGTGTATTGATTCTTGCTTGTTACAAACTTATCCTAATGTTGAGATAATTGTTGTAGATGATGGAAGTACGGACAAAACTTTGGATTTGTTGCAATTTACAGAACATATTAAATTAATACACAAGGAAAATGGCGGTACTGCGTCTGCGTTAAATGCCGGAATCAAAGAAGCTAAGGGTGAGTGGATCAAGTGGGTAAGCTCTGATGACGTACTTACAAATGATGCAGTTGAAATCCTAGTCGAGAACGCATTAAGGACACCTGACAATCAAAACGTGATTTTCTATACTGATTATTGGTATATTGATAACAAGGGAGTAATTACAGGCGAGTTTATCGAAAGAAACCTAAATCATTTAACCCAACAGGAAAGAAATCAATTACTATGGCAGTATTTCTACGGTAACGGTTCATCTAGCTTGATCCACAAGTCAGTCTTTGACAGAGTCGGACTTTATGATGATACCTTGAAAGCGTCAGAGGATTATGAATTTTGGTTACGGGCCTGTCTTGTCTATGGTGTGAGGCTTTACTTGATACAGAAAAAGACTCTGTATTACAGAAGGCATGAGGATCAACTGACTCATAAGATGGGTGGATATTATGATTCTATTATCAGAGAGAAAATACAAAAATTATTGAATGGTAAAGATTCTACTGTGTCGGGCTAGTCCTCGTTGTAATATACCAGAAGTAGAAACAGAAAATGACAGATTACAATGTGATAGGTTTCTAGTCTGTTTCAAGAACGAGTTTGAAGCATACGCACAGATGAGAGATTACTTTCTAGCACATAATCAATATGATTACATGGTTTTAGCAACTGATGATATAGTAGTAAAACCTGAACACATTGCACAACTAACCGAGGATCTAACTACTGGTGATTATCCTGTACTTGGTGGAATGATGAATGTAGATGAGAATGATACCGAGAATGTAAACATCACATGGATTTTACCAATGACTGATAGGGGTGCAAGGGAGTATAGATGGATTAAGAGAAGTGAGTTACCACAAGAAAACATATTTCAAGTATCGTTTAATGGATTTGCATTACTAGCTATTAGAAGGGATATTGTCGAGGATTACATTTTCAATACTGACGCCATATTCAGAGATGGTGAAAAGAATCTAGCATTTGGTGCATCATTAGACTTTGTATTTTGCCACTGGTGTAACCAGAAAGGAATCAAGATTTACACTGACAAGCGAATAGACATGAAACACCTAAGAAACTCTGGTAAGATACAATGCGGATTAAGACCGCCTGAATGGTGGAGTATGAGGTCATATAGTTCAAAGAAATACCGTGACGATACAGGCGCAATGTATCGACTGTTAAAAGCAAGAGAAAGATACATTGAGAAAGGAAAATTCAGTCATGAGGATCATAACCATACAATAGATGCAATCTTTGACGCCTTGTTAAATCCGTAAATACTTCTCTTTTTGTTTCATGGTATCAAAAATTCGTGCAAAAGGTACTAATCGAATCTACTGCAACCGTAACTGGTTCTCATATCAGGGGAATAGCATTAACTCCAACTACTTCCAAGAACGGTAATAATTATTTACCAGATGTAATTGATTCTGCTAAAAATGTAAATGTCTTACTAGATAATCTCAACTGGGAACACACAAACGAAAAAGTAGGTACTGTGAAATTTACCGTAGATCCTAATTCTCATACAATGTACTATGAAGGAAACATTCTTTCAGAAAGACGAAATCAAATCAAGGAAGGAACTCATAAGGTTTCAATAGAGGCCCATGTTGATGAAGTCGCTAGAACCTGCTCACCTAAGACTTGTTACAATACTCCTATGACTCTAACAATGGAAGGTTTGGCAATTACTTCCAACCCAAGCGTTCAGACTACATCGTTAATGTTTGAAAATACCACACCTTTTTACACTATTGGAACATCAACTGGAACTAATGCACAGTTAGGTTATCAAACACCACAGAAAAACATCAACGTTGTGGGTAAAATAATAACTTCCCCTGATGAACTTAATGATATGCTCTCTGAATCAATCCACTTTATAGATCCTGAAAAAATCTTAAAGGAAAATGAAAAGATAGAACAGTTAGAAAAAGAAATAACCGAACTAAAAGAACTTGTAAAATCCTCAATTACCTGCAAGACTTGCGGTGGAATAAAGAAACATTGAACATTGCAACAATGGAAAAGATACAATGTGCATGTCTCAAACTAATAGGTGAACATTCTAGAAAAGACCTGATTCGCTGTAATGTGAACCACTTGTATTTACTATCAAAAGAAATAGTAAAAAACAATCCTTAAATCGTTCTCTTAATCGAAAATCAAATTCTAAAATTTAATGACAGAAGATAAAACTTCTAAAGACATTAAAGAATGTGGATGCGATGCAGAAACCAAACCTACTGAACAAAAACCAGTAGCACAAGTTCCAGCACCAGCCGTTGAAACTGTCTCAAAGGCAGACTTCGAAAAAATCCTTTCTACAATGAACGAACAACAACTCCAACTCAAAGCCCTTGAAGCACAACTCAAAGGAAATGAGGCAACTCCTAAACCAATGGCTACCGTACCTGAAATATTATCAGGTCCAGCACCAATAGGTTCCAAGGAATTTGCAGAGAAAACCATCAAGAGACTATCTGAAAACGGATATGCCGAAATTCCATTGCCTTATGAAGAACTCAGAAGCATGGGAGTCGGAAAAATCAACACCGCACATGGTGTAAGAGAATCCTTCTCAAGAAACTACTCTGGTGGAATGAATATCGCAGAAACCGCTTCTGGTATAACAATTTCAACCTCAGCAGGTGTAGCATCAGTAGATCCTACTGTTGCCTTCGTGCCAGGTGGAATTACATTTGCACCAGTGAGACAATATTGCAAGTTCAAATCTCTAGCAAAAGGCCAGACATCTGGTAAATTCCTCAAGAGTACACTACCTTCTACAAGCTCACAAACCGCAGGTACAACCGCAACAGCAGCAACACAGACAATTACTTCTGTTTCTGTTACTCCTTCAACTATCACAGGTGTATTCCAATATGTGAACACCGATATCGAGGAGAACGAACCAGAGGACATCCTTGCAACTACATTAAACAGTGCAATGATGACAATATTGAACTATGAAGCTACTAACCTTTTAGGAACCACAGCCGCAGAAGCAAACCTTACTGCTGGTGCATGGTACAAGGCAGACGGTTCAAGTACAACAGCACTTGTGAACTCTGAAGTTGGAAACGTACAGTTTGACTACAAGGGTATCGCTCTAGGCTATCAATACCTTGCAAACCAAGGCTATTTGAGAGATGGAACAAGACCAGTTGTATTCGTACATCCTCAACAGTTGAGAGAAATGCTTACCGCATCAGATATCACAACTTATGCACAATATGCAAAGCCACAGATAACTGACACAGGTATGGTTCAATCTATCTGGGGAACTGACATTGTAGTAACTAACGCAATTGAAGCAAAGAGTAACACCACAACCAACGCTTACAACGCAATCATGTGTGTGCCACAGCATACATTTGGTGCCGCAGTAGCTAGGGAAGCAAAGGTCATTCTACACCAATTCGGTGAGGATAACCAAATCCGAGCAAACGTAACTTGGAGATTTGCAACTGGAACAATCGATGCTACAAGTGCAGTAAGACTTTCATCAAAACAATAGGAATAACACTCCTTTTCTTTTTCTTTTTTATTTTTAATACCATGTTCGAGTTAGAGGATATTTTAGATTATTATCGTGGATTATTTTTACAATACTGCCTTATCATAACAAAGTGTTTTGGATGGTAAAGTCTGCTGCCGGTGTATGTTGGTATCAGGATCATCTTATTACACGTACACTAGATTCTATTCAAGGTCATTTTGATTACATCTTTGTAATTGATGGTAGATTCGAGTTAAATCCATCAAAAAACGATTACTCTGATGAAACTTTAAGGGAAAAAGTAAGACAATATGACAACGTTATCCTAATAGATTTTATCGGTTCAGAGGAAGATAAGCGAGGCCAGTACCTATTACAATGCAAAAAATATGACGTTGATGTCTTACTGATTATAGACTCGGATGAGTATATCAACAAAAATACTGATTGGGATTTATTCTGGAATAATCTGCCAACAAAACAAGGCACGTATTCGGTTCTTGTAATGCCTAATGATATTTACTTGCCAAGAATTTGGATAAAACCTTACAATTTTAGATACTATAATGCTCACTGTATTTTCCAAGACATAACAACTGGTGAGATAAGATCATCTGGTGACTCGGGAAAGATAAAACTGCAAGGCCTGATTTTAGAGATGGGTAAAGATGAACCAAGAACCGCAGAATATCTAGAAAATACAAGAATTTATCAGGAACGAATGATAGAGAAGGAAACCCCAATTAGAAAAGCAATCCATCCATGAAACTTTTGCTAGGTGTACCGTCACCATTTGATTTCAAGCTAGTAGAAAAACACCAGAAACACTTGCAGGTGGATATGATAAAACCAATGTATTATGAGGAAGTGGAAGCTTATTCCATCATACGAGATTACTTTCTAAAACACTCTGAATATACACACCTTGTCATAGCTTGCTCTGATATCGTAGTGAATCAGGCCCATATTGACCAATTAATCAAGGATTTACAAGAAAAAGAGTATGATGTAATTTCAGGCATGATGAATATTTGTCTGGAGTATCTTGATGTTTACAATGTCACAAGTAACGTAGTATATCCACTTGCTCCGGAATTTATGTGGTACACAGAATCTACATTACCAAAAGAAGATATCTTTGAGGTCAAATGGTCTGGGTTTCCATTAATGTGTCTGTCTAGAAAGATAGTCGAACAATACGAGTTTGAACCGTTATCAAGTATTATTCCTGATGAACGTTTGAAAGGTAGTTTAGATGTTGTACTATGTTGGAAACTGCACCAAGACGGAATCAAGATATTTTGTGATAAACGAATCAAACTATTACACCTAAAAGAGATACAGGAAGAATCACAACCTCTGTTAGTTGGAATAAAAAAACCACGAATAGAATACAGTAATCTTTTATCATAGAATAATCGAGTTTGAAACATGAAACTCTGTGACTGTTGCCCGTCTAGAAATGCAAATTCATGTCTAGATTGTGGTGTTGATCTTTGTGAGAGATGCAACCAACCAGAGAATCATAATGTAACTTGTCCTAACGCCTAACAGTTCTCTTTTCAGTTCTCTTACACTAAAATTCATTGACTGATTATGGTTCTGTAACAACGGTTGAGGTTCTTGCGTGGGGTGTTGCTAATAGTGACTACGATACAAAGGCAACATCTGCATTAACAATTGCAAGTGATATTCTAGACGGAGAGTTAAACAATGTAAACCGTGTTTCTTCACCATCTTCTCTGTTAGGTTCGGCAGCTAACCTGATTGCCGCAGCTATTCTAGTCTGTGATCCTAAAGACTTGACAAAACACGCTTGGTATCAGCAAGGTATGCAGATTGCAAAAGATATTCGAGGAAACCAAACAACTGACGGTGAATGGTCCTATACTTACTCTGTATTGAGAGAGTAAAATGGTAGTCAATTTCAAGGATGCACAATTAGGAACCGTATTAACAACTGATCCAGCCGTTGCGTTACACACATACCTAAGCGCAAACTGGACACAGAACACAGGTTATACAGTACCTGCCGCAAATACCATAAAATTTGATACAAAGTTTGGGCTACACACCGGCTTTATGAATTACATTATAGTTGAAAACATCTCTACAAACGAAACAGAGCAGACTCTAGGAAGGCAGAGAATGAGAATCTACGACAACAAGAGAATACAAATTTACTGCCAGGGAAGTACCGCAAAGACTACAAAATGGAATATTGAGAATCATATCAGAAGCATAATCAATGCAAACCCGACAGCAATGCAGGCAACATACGGTATTGACTTGCTTACAATAACATCATTTCAAGAAATCTATACAGAACCAGTGGATGATGATTCAAGAACTGACCGAGCACCTGCAACCAAAGGAAACTGGGTATCAAGAAGCCGTGCATTGGTTACAATGATTTATGATTTGTATTCTAGTTAGAAAGAAAGTTCTCTTAGTTTCTAAGAAAAAATAACTATTCGTTGGCTGATTCTGGTATCAAAATTAAAACCGAAGATTCTTCTAATGACGGTTTCGTTTGTGAAACACATCCCCTTGAAGATGGTAAGATAGTTCACTATTTACATAATCCAAAAACTGGCGAATGGAAAAAGTCTGAGGTTTGTAAGAAATGACAACCAACAAGACTACGACAGCGCAGTTATTTGTCAAGGTTCCACAATATGTAGAGGAAACAACAGAAGGAACAACACCAACTGCCTCACCAACCTTTACAGCATGTGGCCCAACTTCCACACTTTCATTAAAAATTGATGGTGGGTTTGTAGAGGTAGGCCAGTTAGGTGCAGAGGATCTTATCGCCCTAGTAAGAGGATTACAAAAATTCGAGGTACAGATCAAGACAACATTAACCAATTCTACTTTTCTAAAATATGGCTTCAATGCCGCAAACTATGCCACACCAACAGGTACGGTATCGGCAACACTTTCAATTCTATTTTCATTCTATCTTAACGGAGTAGAGAATTTCTGTATAATCAAGGGTGCAAGATGCAAACAGGTTCAAGTCGATGTAGAGATAGGAAAGCCACATGAAGCAACATTTGACTTTGAAGCAGTAAATATCATCACTCCAATTACTACTGCAAACGCAGGTCTTACAACACCAACATTTGCCTCGACTCCATCAGGCACAGTTTGGGATCACTTGTCAGGTGGTACAGGCCCAGTATCTTGGAACTCTACCGCAATCGACTGTAAGAAATTCAGTATTACGATAAACAGAAACACCACACCAGATTATACATTAGGTACAGCAACACCATTTTCAACCCAACCACATGGAAGAAAGATAGCAGGTGATTTTACCAATCTTTATACATTAACAACACTTGATGCTGATTTCCAAGCAGGTACTTCAAGAACTCTCGCAGTTGTATTAAAAACTGCAACTTCTACCATTACCTGCACAAGCGCTTACATTGTAAACTATACAAGAGATTCAGACGAATCAAGCACAGATGCAAGAATAGAACAGTGTAACTTCAAGTGCCTTTCTGCAACCGTAACCTAAAATGTTACCTGACAGCGTTACCATAGACGGCAAGCAATTCCAAGCTAAAAGAAGAATGTCTTGGGGTGAAGTATCACAGGTAAGAAAGTTTGCTTCACAAATGATGAATTTTTCAGACAAGTTTGCAGGCAAGCAGGTATCTGACTTGAAACCAGAAGATTTTGCCGAGATAAACAAGCTATATGTAACAACACAAGAGTCTGATATGGAACTTATGAAAAATATTCTAGTTGCATGTTATGGATTTTCACAGGAAGAATTAGACGTACTTGACTATGCTACTGCTTTGGAACTATACAATAACATATACAACCAAAGCACCCAGATTAAAAAAAAGTTAGATCAGACATCAACTTAGCTTTTGCATTAAACAATACTACCGAGTGTGATACAGAGTCCTTAGAGGCTATAATGAAATATAACATGTTGAAAACATTTGGATGCTCTTACTCTTGGAATACTTTAGACAATGAGGACAATCTGGGAATATTGTTACTAAATTATTGCATGACACAGGAAAACAAGGCAATGGAGAGAAACAATGCAAGAAACAAATTCTATCAAGAGGCTTTACAATGACAAACATTAGGATAGCGATAGCAGGCTACAAGGCAACCCATGCAATTCTAGGCGGCATAGTTCAAAACATGGATCAAGCCACAAGTGAAGTATTACAAAAAATTGGTGAAGATATTGTTCAGGAAGCAAAATCAAACTTGCAAAATAACGGTAACATATCAACTGGATCTTTACTTGGTTCAATCGAAGTAAAACAGAATCTTGGTAACTCGCTAGTGGTAGGCTCTGATCTTCCTTATGCTGGAATAATTGAATATGGTAGGGGGCCAGTAACTCCAAAGGATGCCATTGTCTTATCTTGGATTGACAAGACGACAGGTAAAAGAGTATTTTCGCATTATTCAAAAGCCGTAGAACCTCACCCGTATCTAGAACCTGCCGTGCAGACAGCTTTGAAAGGTCTTAGTGGTGTTTATACTGAAAAGATGGGTAAAAACTTAAAGGTTAGTTCTGATTCGTTGGAACAAGTTTAAGAGGAACTTTCAAGAGGAAAAGACATGACAAAAATCAAGGCTTTAGTTATTATCTTAGGGGTTATCGGGTTTCTATCAATCCTCGGTGGAATATCAATCACTTTTCTAGGTGGAATAGTAAACGGGCAAGGTGTCAATAACATATTTGTTGGTGGGTTCATAATTGGAATTGGTGCCTTGATTTGGCATTATAAGAAACCGAAAAGTCAAAAGATGATTAACCAGTAACAATTTATCAAACGATTAGAAAGTTCTAATCGATAATATTTGGTATTAAAAAATACTGATGAATTTCTACAATTAGAAAGACTGAGAAATAGAAAGTACCATGCTTTGAATAAAGAAAAAATTAGTGAGCGAAAAAGAAGATATTACAAAAGAGATCCAGCAAAAGTTTGTATAAATAAAAAGAATTATCGTGATAAATTAAAGAATAGATTATACTCAATACTAGGTGGTTCAAAATGTGTACGTTGTGGGTTTTCAGACGTTAGGGCATTACAATTTGACCATATCAAAGGTGGTGGAAGAAAAGACCTGTTAAGATTTACAAATTCATGCCAAATGCACCTTTTTTATTCTAATAACCCAGATGAAGCTAAGGAAACACTTCAAGTCTTATGTGCAAACTGTAATTGGATTAAGAAGAACGAAAATAAAGAATTTCACCGACCTGTAAAATATCTTAATTAAATACTTCTCTTTTTGAGAGGAAAATAAATTGTTTTATGTCTGATTCTTCGGGTGTATCAGTTCCATTACGCTGGAAGATAATGGTAGAAGGCGCCCAACAAGCTAAACAACAACTAGCAGATTTAGATCAACAATTTTCAAAAGGTCAGATTTCAATTTCAGATTATGCTAAAGGGCAGAGACAGTCATTAAGAGATGTCAGGGCATTAAACAACGAACAAAGAGTACAAAAGGAAGTTTTCCTAGCTTCAAACCCAGCTCTAAACTCATTATCAAAATCAATGAGTACCGTAGGTGCAGTATCAAATACATTGCTTGGAATCACAAACGCAATTAACTTAGCTCAATTAGCAAGTATCGGTGTAAATGAAAAGGTAACTGCTGCAACACAACAACTAGCCGCAGATCAAAGACAATATCAAATAGATTTAAGAGATTTTCCAAATGATGTTGCGTTACATCAAGCAGACTTGGCAAAGATAGCAGCAGATCAATCTAACCTAGCATTTGTAACTAGGCAGGCAACATATCAACAAATAACCGATTGGATAACACTTGGTTCATCTGCCGCAATAAGTGCAAACCAAATAATTCAAACATACTCAACATTGGCACCAAAAATAAAGAATTTCTCACAAGGTACACAGGATGCAATCGGATTAGCAGGTCTTAGTGGAACTTTCCTTGTTTTAGGGGCGGCTGCCTTAATTGCTGGAACACAACTAGGTACAGGATTAAATCCAGACAATGTAGATAAGTTTAGACAATCATTAGACAAAGCATTTGGTGATAACCCATTTACCAATTATATAATATTACCAATAGCTGCATTAATAGCAGATTTAGACGGATTCAAAACTGACTGGCAAGACGTAATGAATGATATAGGTGATAGTTGGGCCGGATTTGTTAATATCTTCATTAGTGGTTTCAACGCTGTAAATAGCGTACTTAGTAAGTTTGAATCAAACCCAGTTCCAAACATACCGTTAATGAAAACATCATCAGAAATTGCTCAAGCCGCGCATGCAAACAGTATAAACAATATGCTTACAGGCCAGCCATTTAATTCTGTAAATCCTGAACAGAAAAAACAAACCGAAGTATTAACAACTACGCAACAGATAATCAATGACGCTAAAAAAACAGGACAGGATTTAGTCGCTTCCATAACATCAGCAACAAACCCAACTCTACAAAAAGTATCAGATGGTATTACACAATCAAACACATTACTTTCAGGTCTAGTGGATTCGGCACAACAGGCTAACCAGAGGGCGGTATATCAATCACAAATACAAACTCAGGTTAATCAAAAGGCGCAAATTCAAGATAAAATTAATCAAATAAATTCAGGAAGAATGAGTATGCCTAGTCTAAGTGATATTGACCAGAGTACCAACGTACCACAGTTACAGGCTAACATATCTAAAAATAATGCAGAGATTGATGCAAAAATAAAACCCTTACAGGATCAATTAGACCAATTAGAAGTAGGTACTCAAGGTGCCTTATCGAGTTATCTTGGTTCAATCGGTTTGAGTGGAGATTATGGAATTGGATCAGTTGTTTCAGGTGCTTTAGGTGGTGCTAGTGCCGGATGGACATCTGGTGATGTTCAAGATTTTATTAATACCCACGACTATGGAGTTTTCACTAGGGCGGCTAACAGGGATAACGGTGTTGCACATGTACCAACCAAACAGGAACAGATAGACGCTTGGATGAAGGCAACTGGTGGGAGTGCAGCAGAAGCAAAATACGCATTACATTATTCTGCATCAGGTTATGATGGTATAGTTTCAACTGCTACAAGTTTCATAGCTGGAGAATCAGGCGCAGAAAGAGTTTCAATCAAGCCCGTAGGTACAAATGGCAGTATGGGCGGTCAGACTGTAATAATTGTAAATGTCGCAGGTTCTGTACTTGCACAAAGAGACTTGGAAACAATCATCTCAAACACCAATAAGAAGAATCTAAAGACTCGTGGCTTTGGAATGTAATCATAAAGTTTAATTAAATTTCCAACTACCAAAGGTTGTGAACATAAAGAAATCATTACCATATAGGATCTTGGATGAAATCTTGTTCATAATCAAAGAATGGTGGGTGGGTGGTGAAGAAGGATTCTATTGTCATAGATGTGGGAAAATCGCCTTTTGGACATGCTTTAAGCTTCATCACTTCATGGTTGAAGATGTGACAGGAAATCATAGAGTGTAATACTTCTCTTTTCAATTTTTCCTAAAATTAATGTGTGACAGGCCCGACAAGACAACCAGAGCTACCAGTGGTACAAATTCAACAAACCGCAGATGGTGGCTCGTTTAGTTCCATTTACCAGTTTAACCCGTTATCATCACCCAAAGTTCTAGACTTTAACGTTGTATCATTGACCTGCAAGCCACCTGCTGACAGGACAGGCGGTAAGTTTGAAATTAAAATCACTTCACCTAGTGCTGATAATAGTACAATGAATACGATACTAAGTAACATAGTAGAAGGGTGTCAGGTTAAAATCTACAAGGGAAAGACTAACGCAGGTAAATCACTATGTTTTCTTGGTATAATAGAATCAATAGAAATAGAAGAACCAAACAAGAATCTAATGTTTGTAACTTTATCCGGTCCTGATTGGGGTTCTGATATTCTAAAAAATCGTGTAATTAACGGTTCATGGATTCAAAGAAGATTGGCAGGTGATCCCACACAGGTAGATACCGCAGACAATAGCACAAAGATTTCTCAAATTATATCAGATATGGTTTCTGTTTCTAATCGTTACCTTGATCTCAACGGTCCAACAGTTGCACAGCAGGGCATAGTCTATTCAAGTACCTATGTCGTGCCTAGTCCTGATTTACAAGTATCTCAATTTGAAGCAAACGCTGAAAAAATAGACGACAAACTTTCTGCTTTGGATGATCTTTCAGGTTCAGTCCATTATGTAGATCCTAACAAGAATCTTGTAGTAAAGCCTGCATTAACTGCTTCTGCTTCCGGTGTATTGATTACAGATGATGTAAATGATTCGGTAGCTTCTACATGGGATCAAACAAAACTGGCTTACATTGCACCTGGTAGCAAGTACAAACGAACTTTGGAAAATCACAAGTCAAAGTTATTGGGCTTGGGTGGTGATCAGACAACAATAGACCAGAGCAAGACTACAACTACAAACTCGACTAATTTGGATTCTAATTATATTGCCATGCAGTTTATTCCAGTCTTTAACCAATGTGCGCAGATTGATGTTTATTGTGGTTGGGTTGGAACTCCTACCTCTAATCTTGTCTTGATTCTCGTAGAAGATAATGCAGGATTGCCGACTGGAAGTGTCATACGTACAATACAAAAGGCACCTTCTGATGTTCCAAGTAGTGGTAATTGGGTATCATTTCCAATTAATGAAACTCTGAACATTGCCAAGAAATACTGGATCGTATTATCAAAAACTGGAACTGCCCCAAATACTTTCAAGTGGTACCGTGACGCCTTAGATACTGGTGTTATCGCAACGTCAGCAGATGGTGTTACCTATACTCTTACAAGTACACCTAACAGGTTCAATTATTCTTATCGTGAATATTACTCGACTTCATTGATTTCTATTTATCCACCTTCGGTATCATCAACATCAAAACACTTGCATGAAGAAGTTTACCGTTATGCCTACATACACCAACAGGCTATCTTGACAAATTACCTCACAGCAATAGCCGGACCATTGACACAAAGAAAAGACATGATTACCTGCTTGATTTATGCGCCTGATGTTTTGTTATCAATAGGTCAGTCTGTACGTATCAGAAAACAACAATCTGGTTATGTTGTAGATGGAACCTATACGATAGGTGATATAGAGTACATCTTCCAAGCCGATGATTCGGGAGTAACAGGAACTTTCTATTACCAGATTCAGGCTACGGTTTTCACGCCATATACCTATTAGTTCTCTTAGAATATTCTAGTCAAATTTCTATACATGGTTGAAAGTAAGGCACAATTCAAACTTACTGGAAACGTAAAAATCTATTCTCATCCAGCCGATTTTACTTATGAAGATTTTAAGAAATTAACCGAGAAAGAGAAAGAAGAATGTCTTGTATTTGCAGGTGATAACCTAGTTGTCAATGCCGGACTGAATCAGATAGTTGCTCTTTTAATCGCTACAAATACCAACTCGATAACTTATTGCGGTGTTGGTTCCAATAGTACGGCTGTCACTGCGGCTGATACTGATCTTAATACTGCTATTGGTTCTAGATTAGCAATTACAAACCGTTATGCCGGAACTACTGGTGTCGGTCACTTTGACACATTCTATTCTTCATCTAGTAACAACGGAACTTGGCTTGAGACAGGATTGTTTGACGCTTCAAGTTCTGGTAACATGATATGTAGAAAAATTATTTCCAGTTTTGTTAAATCATCTACCAACACAGCGACAGTCGCCTGGACATTAATTTTGAGTGCGATCTAGATTATGTCGGCAGTAAATAATTTCAGAGATACAACGGATGCGGATATACTAAACAAGTTACGACAAGATATCGAGTCTGCAAAAGCTGGAAATACTTCACAGAATAATTTTACGTTAAATTACATTTCACCTAACGCTGATACGATAGATATTACTGATTCCATCACAGTTAATGGAACTTTACAGAGTGTTTCTGATACAATAGATATTACTGATTCTGTTTCTCAGACCAATGTAAATACTGGATTGTTCCAAGTCGAGGATGATTCAAGTTATCAGAAACTTATGTTGTCTTTTGATAATGATTATGTTGATGTTTCAGGAAACAAAAACGCTGGAACACTTACAGGAACTGAAACTTATGTTAATGGTGCTATTACATATTCAGATGGTAGAACAAACAAGGCGTTCAGTTTTAACGGTTCATCATCAGTTAATTTTCCAAGTAATTCAGGATTAAACCCCACTGGTGCAGTATCTATTACAGGTTGGTTATACTTACCAACAACCTCTGGAGGAGATCCTGAAAGGGATATAATCACTAAATTCGGTCAGTATATGTTAAGAGTAGATGCAAACTCTGAAGCATCTAATAGATTAGCTTGGTTCGTATGGACTAATAACTCAGGAGTTCAAACAATCCATGATAGATTAACTTACACATACACTCCTAATACATGGTTCCATTTTTGTGCATTGTACGAACAATCTAGCGGAAGATGGGAATTATGGGTAAACACAGTTTTACAATCAAGTAGTACAATAGGCGGTTCACTCGCATTATGGACAAGTACATCAGCATTAGGTATTGGGAGTTCTGGTGATGGTGTAAATGCAATAGTGAAAAATGGATCACGATTCGATGATATACAAATCTGGAATTATGCTTTATCAACTTCTGATATTACAACATTATACAACGGACAACAGATAGCACACAACCCATCAGTAACACCAGTCGCACAGGTGGCATTTTGCGATTGTGCAGCATAGGAGTGATTTAGATGGGATCTGGCGGAGTTCAATGGGATTCGGGTGATGTAGTAGGTGCTGCTAGGCTAAATCAAAAATCTGTATTCGTAGGAACAGGTGCACAGATTAACAGTGCTACTACTTACGCTGGAATGTTGGCATATTGTACGAGTACGGGATCAGGATTTACGGCAGATTTCCTATATGAAAGAAATACAGCAAACTCGGCATGGTCTAACATACCAATTCTTACAAGCCTGACAGCAAACAAATATCTTTACTATGATGGATCGGTTTTCACTCAAAAGTTCGGACCTTATGAAATACTGGACAATCATACCGCAGGTGGTACGGAATCTACTTATACGTTTACACCTGGCTCGGCACTCACAGCAGCAAACTATACCAAGGTTATCATAACAATAGAAGGTGAAATCTCGGCAGCATTGGCACTTTATCTTACAATCAACGGTGCAAGTACTGGTTACATGTATAACGGTGCAAGAATGACAGGTGCCGCAGTTACCGCAGTAGGTGCAAGTTCACAGGCTCAATGGGTGGTACTAAGCAATACTACATTATCAGCAGCAGGAGATACATTTTCTTGTACAATCGAGTTTGACTTGGGTGATACAACCTCTAGTAAAATAGGCGGATTTTCAAAAGGTGGTGATCATATTACCAATGGTTATTTAGAAGAATACAATTTATCCGGTACTGCTGGACCAACAATCACATCAATTACAGTTGCAACAAGCACCTCAACTTGGAAAGCTAGTACAAGAATAACAACAACCGCAGTCAGAAGAAGTATATGACCTTAACAAACTCTCAAATAACTAATGGTGTCGGGTATCTACAAATCTGGATTAACCAATCTACCGAACTTGTCAATGTGTTAAACGATCCAAACTCATCTTCAACTGACAAGACAAACGCAACAAATGGTATCAAAACAGCATTAGGTAATATTTACAAATTAATGAATACCGCCTGTCAGGCTCAGGGATGGACACCACCATCGGGGGTATTTACAGCACAACAACTGTCAAACATGGGAATAACATAACATGCCACCAGACGATCTTATAATTTCAATACTAAATAATATCAAAGATGATGTAAGGGAAATCAGAGATATTCAAAAAGAACAGGGAAGTAAAATTTCTGATTTATGTACCAGAACTGCATTAAATGAAAAAGACATCCATAACGTAATAGAGGAACAGGTAAACAAATCAACATTAAAGTTCAAGATTATCTCGACAATTTTTGGTGTTATAGGCGCAAGCAGTACGATATTTTCATATCTTAAACATTAACTCACCTTATATGGCACTCGGTACCGTATTTTAAAGTAACATGAATGAAATGATTGCGGTAGTAGCCATACTAGCGGCTGAATTGGGTGCCATAGCCTCAACAATACAGGGTTATTGGAACGCACCACCAGAGCAAAAATATAGCACAAAGAAACTATTGAGTGCACTATTATCATCTGGATTTACAGCGTTTGGTCTGGTCAATCTATCGGCACTATCAAGCACCGATCCCTCTAATTTCACTTGGGTTGGTTTGATTTTAGGAAACCTCATCCTAGGATTCGGAATTGATAAGGTACACAGCGTACTTGACAAGTAGTATATTTTAGTTCTCTTAGAACACTACTTTCCAATATTTTTCCATGAGCTCAAAAGCAGACTATGTTAATGCTCTGAAATCCCAACTACCACAGGCTGTAAACGCCATAGGCGCAGACAAGCTGGATAATTGGGCTAACGGAAGCATAGCATCAATACAGAGGGATAAAGAGTTTGCAATATTCAACAAAGAGGGATTAACCCAACATTTGAAGAATATCGTACTTTGTTATCTCAACCTTCCAAGCGTGGGTTATAGCGACTTTTCCGACAAAAAGAAAGTCGCTGGCGATCAATACAGAGGTTATGTTTCTATGGCCTCGGCAGTTCTGGATCAGTCTATCGCACAGTTGAGTGTACTACAAGCACAGGGTGCATCATCTGACGTAATAGCAATCCAACAGGGAACAATAGACGCACAACTAAAGAACCTTAACACATGGAAGAAAACACTTGCAGACGCCTTGGCATCAGGTCAAGTAGTCTAAAATCCCTATTTTTCTAAAACTTTTTATTCTAGCCTACCTATTTACTAACTGTTCACGCAATGGCAAGAGATCAGAGAATTAAGGAATTAATTTCGAGGCAGATATACTATGGTTCATCATTAGCTGTAAAATTAAGAAAAGTAAAATCTGTTATTTTCTATGATGTTTATCTTTGGCTTGACCAAGGTAAGACGGATAATAAAATTCTGGTTAGAACAGGAATTTACCAGAACCAAGATCCTAACGAATTATTTGATTTGGTAGAAAGTGAAATTGGAAAATACAAACTCGGTAAGCGTAAGGAGTTGTTACATTGACAGTAGAGGAAACACGTAAACAGAATAAATTTTTATTCCAGCAATTTTCATCTTTATTAGAATCTGTGGCTAAGGTTGATTTCTTAACACAGGAAGAACAAGACCGCATAGTACAAGAATTATGTGATAGGTGGGCTAATCAATGACACTTCCATCTAACAGTTTAGAAGAACATTGTAGTGATTCTTTCTGTTGTGGTGGTAAGAATAGAAGTAAATTATGTTTTATCTGTAAACATGAACTAGACGAACATGCAGACGTTCATAGACCATTTGGTCAAAGTGGCAAAGCCTGTTTTCATGGTAAGTGTGATTGTAATAGTTACGAATCAATGTATAACTTAGACGGTAGTAAACGCAAGAGTTTGTTCTCATGACAAAGAAGTTACAATGTTTATTTGGATTTCATAATGTCGAGATATTCTGTGGTCCAGAAAAGGGGACTTGGCTTTATGCCTGCGATAAATGCGGTAAAAGATTTGTTCCAAAGGAATCAAGAACAATAGAACCAAAATCATATGAGGATTTACTTAAACTAACAAAACGAGGTAGTGGTTAAGATGTACTACGCAGAAGCCCATCCAGAATGTCAATGTTCTGCATGTAGAAATAGAAGGCATAATCTAAGATTAGAACGTAGGGTGAATGGTAATTGAATAAGAGAAACATAATAGGATTGATTGGAAGTCTCTCTGTATTTTTCTATGCGTTAAATATGAATTATAATCTTTGGAAAAATGGGGATGAAATATGGTGGTTTGGTGTTATAATGCAATTTGTATTCATGGGTATGGCTTATGCAGTATATCGTGTTTGTAATATGAAAACATTTCAAGAACAATATAGAGAACGATTCCCTAATGACAATATGGAGAAACAGTAATGCCAGTCATGCCCGAAGGTCAAAGATGTTGTATGTGTAATAACGTTCCTGACTTGTACTGTCAAATCAATAATCCTAACGGAGAAAAGGGATTCATGGCTTGGTATTGTGCATATCACCTTAGATTGAAACTACAACAATATGCAAAGATTATTCCTAAGATTTATCCTCATTACTACTTTCAAAGAAAGGAATTGACCGTCAAATGACAATACCGTCATATTGTTTAGAATGGTGTGATTTTAATCCTAAAAAATTACCCACTACTAAGATTGGGAAGTGTGAAAATAGTGAACATGAGGACTGGCAAGGCGATGATAACCATGATGAAGAACTTAAACTCTGTATGTATTATTCTGATTTTTATAATCATGTTGTGGAGATGGATAAACATCACTTAACAGACGATGAACAAGATGACCTATGGGATGAAGCAATTACTAAGAAATGGAAGCCAAATTCAGAAGCATACTGGTGTAAAGATTGTATTGAGTGTTTAGAATGACATCTACAACATTATGTTATTGCATGTGTCATCCTGAACCAATACCACATATGAAGGGTAAACCTTACGAACATTGTGTTGATTGTAGAAGAAAAGAGTTAGGATTTGATTATGAGAGAGGTATTGTGTTCTCTTGACAAAAGATAATAAGAGTAATAGGATAAATACGTTCTATTGTACAGGATGCCAAGGACAAGTCTTAGAAGCAACTGTTCTAAATCATGCCTTCTATTGTGATGAGTGTATTACTAGAATGGGTGGAATTATCAAACACTATGAACCATATCCAATTACAAAACAAAAGGAGAATCAATCCAATGGATAACGAGTGTCTTGGAATAGACATGGCAGATTTTCTAACAGATAAGAACGGTGTCGTATGTCATTCTTGTTTTATGACTATTGATCTTACACAAATTAAATTCCCAGAACCTTCAAAATGGCATAAAAGGCTTGAACTGTTTGTAGGTAAACGAGATTGGTTTCGTGTTACATGTCCTCACTGTCAAAAGAGAGATGTTTACTTATACACCGAAGTTAGACCAATATCCGATTTAAAACGAAAAATGGATGAATTAAACAAGCATGCTGAAACTACTGAACCTCAATTTCGAGAGTGGGATAATTGACCAATATTTTTCTATGTACTTACTGTAATACTCAGGTAATTGCTGAAGAGATTGCAACCCATCAATGTAAACAAGTCGTAGAACGAAGGATAGAGGGCAATATCCTATGGCTAAAAGACAATGAAAGGTGGTACCCCCTTAAATACCGCAAACCAACCAAAAATCAACAACCAGATAAAACACCGTCAGACTCGACAAAATCTTGGTCAGAGTGAATGGATTGTATGTAGTGATTGTGGTAAGAAATTAGGCTTAATATCTCATGATTGCTCGATTACAAACCAAAAGGAGAGTAAAGATGAGTGAAGTTAGTCAACAATGGATAGATGAAAAGAAAGCAATCCCATTCGAGAAAGGACTTCCTAAAGAATTTCAGGTACATGATGATATTATAAAATGCCCTGAATGTGGTGGTGAAATGTTTGGGCGTTGTCTATGCTGTCAATGTTATTTCTGTCATGGGAAGTGTTTACAAGAAAATGGTGGTATTTATGATGAAGAAGATATTATAGAAACTCTTAATGACAAAACGGTGAAAATGGAATGATAGTTATCAATGAATCTCAAGGCCGTATTAGCAAGACGTTGTTAATAGTTAATCGAGATGAGATAACGCTTTGATTACATTAGGAAATAAAAACTAAGGGTGGAAACTTGTTCCACACACATCCTGCAAGGGATGAACTATTTACAAGTCATATTCTAATAAAGTTCTCGGTGACAAGATAACAGGTGTGTTTAGCCATTGATTTTTCTATTAGGCTAATGTCATAGCCAACTAGATTTGCTTTAGGCTATTTACACTTAATTACTAGAATTTATTAGTTTAGACATGTCATTTTTAGAAAGGGATCATACCACCGAGTCATACTTTGACAAGATACGCACCCGTTCAAACTCTTACAAGAAGAATACCGCAAAGGTGATAAAGCACTTTGATATATTTTGCAAGAAGAAATATGACAAGTCAAAAGAAGATGTGTTTGCCGAGATCAAGACTATCGTAGGAGATAAGAAAGACCGTATCATCTATGAACTATTACAGGAATTTTCAAACTATTTAACCGACAAGGTGCGTTGTAACACCCAGATTACCTATTTTGCCTACCTAAAACCATACCTAGCCTATATGACTCTGACTAAGATCCATTCAGAGGATATAAGGCAGAATGTCGTATTACCCAAGCCAATAGAGGAAGATCCATACCCAATATCAATAGATGATCAAAGGCAGTTATTCAAGCACGCCTCATTTGACAGGGTGGCATACTATCTATTTTTGGCAAGTTCAGGCATACGTGAACAGGAAGGGTGTAAGATAAGAAAGCGTGACTTTGTGTTTACCTACAAAAGACCTATGGTAAAACTACCTGGCAAGTACACCAAGACTGGTAAGGGCAGGCGCACGTTCATATCATTAGAGGCTAATGAATACCTACAACAACTCTTAATCGGGTTATCACCTGACGACTTGGTTTTTACAAAAAACGAGGATTCGGAAAAGGCGGCTGCAACACAGAGGGATGTGTTTGACGCAGTACGTAAAAAGGCAGGCTTTGACGATCTAAAATATGAATCTGGTACACATAAGATTACAATACATGGTTTTAGATCCTTCTTTATCACCCAAACTGAAAAGGTGCATGAAGGGTTAGGCCATGCCCTAGCTGGTCATGGTAGATACATGAAAAGGTATGAAAGGTTTACCGATCAGGAACTGTTAGATTTTTACCTTAAGGTTGAACCAGCCTTGACTATATTTAGCGATCAAAAGAACGCCAAGACGCTAGAAGAAGCACTTGCAAGGATATCATACCTAGAGAAAAAGGAAGAAGAAAGGCAAATGGAATACAAAAAACGCCTTTCAATACTGGATGAAAACATTTTGAAGGTAAGACAACTCAACAACTAATTTGTAGTACATACATCATACATACATACTACTAGCTACAACGCATTATGTTATATTATATTATATTATAGAAATTAAAGAAAAAGAAATTACAGTTACGTTATTACAAAAAGAAGGTAAAAGTTAAATCGTATTCCAATATTATGGAAACAACGAACAACTTAGCGGTGGATGGTGGAGAAATCCTGTTCAGTTGTTCACGCTGGCAAGATTGCACCACCCACCATTACGGTTTTACGTACTACTGGATTTAAGAATTTGCCAAATAAAAAGAGATCGTTAGAATGTTCTATTGTTTACTGTAACTCAAAAATATTACACCTCAAACATTTTATAATACCAATAAATAACACTTGTCGTTCACGCAATGGCAAGAAAAAGAGAGAATAATCCAACAAACTACCCAAAATATGACAATCAGCTAGAGTCTTTTATTCTCTCTGAGTTTGGTACTTTTGCCCATGCACCACAAGACCAACTAGCTGGTAATTATTTTTTGGGGGTTTTCTCTCTTTGAAAATCTGTCTAAAGCATACTCTCATTGAAGAAAACTGCGCTGATTGCCTGATTCAGGAAAGAGAAGAAAGGGAGAGTAAGAATTGAACGAACCTGAAGAATTTATTCAAACATTAAAGGATCAGATTCAGGAATTAAAATCAGAAATCACAGTTCTAAAACATAACAACACATACCTAGAGGAACAGCACCGCACCGACTTGCAGATTATCGAATTATACCGAGAGTTCGTACATGAAGAAGAAAAACCGGAGTTGTCTGACAAATGAGTGACATTGTAATTTCAATTGCCTGTCTAATTTCAGGCGTTATCGGTTACATGATTGGCTACTTTGTAGGGAGTATTTCAAAATGAGATTACAGTTACTTAACGAATGTGAACAATGCCATAATCAATTACCCTCTGGTGGTAAAAGTCCTCAAAAAAGATTCTGTGATAACTGCTTGATGATTAGGAGAAAAGAGCAACAAAGAACCCACATGAAAAAATACAAAAGAATCAATCTTACCGAACAGGAAATTAAATTCTTACATGAAAATAATATCAGCCTAACAAAACTCGTTCATTATGTCCTAAAACAGGAGATGAATAAATGACTCACTCGTGTAATGGAAAATGCAGGGATCAGCCTAACAAGTCTTGGGCTACACCTTTAAGCATTGATAATCTAGGATGTAGAACCTGTAAGAAAGTTTTTCCAGGACTGAAACAAAAATCCTGTCCTTGTTGCGGTTATCCCTTGGCGTTCAAGTCCAGAGTTTACGGGCATCATAGAAGTTTTGAGGTAATTAGAATATGAATTGTGAAAAATGCGGTTTTGAAATAAACATGGTAACTACTACCTACCAAGGCAATACAAGACAGAAGAAAGTAAATCCTGACGGAACTAATCATAATTTCAAACTTGGTGACAAGTGGGTATGTGTAACTTCTAAAGAACATATTGAATGGACTAAAGCGCATAACGGGCCAAGCGGTTTTGTATCTAAACCAAATATATCACAACAAGTTAATCAAACACCAACACCACAACCAAAACAATCTTACCAGTTTACCTCACTTGATGAGGCTAAAATCGAACTCGTACAAACAGAAGCAAGAATAACTTATGAAATCTATCTTGCAGTAAAAGCCGAGATAATAGAAGAACAAAACGGTCCTGTTCTTGGAATGATCTTTAACCAAGTCTGCGAAAACTTGCGAAGGTCTAAGGAAAGGAAAGAGAAAGAATGACCTGTCAATGCAAAAACACCAGACATTTTCAAGGATGCTCTAACGAACAAGTAGAAAATCAAATCATGTGTATCTGGTGTATTGAAGGATGTCTAGTACGTGGAGAGGCTTTGAAATGACTTTCAAATCCAGTGAAGTTAGACGGTTTTATGAATTTGATGAAGAAGAAATAATTGAACTTCTAAAACTACATCCTTCTCAAGTAATAGTCCATGCCGAGTTTAGTACACCTCGAGGTGTTTTAAGAATTTGGACATCACATCCTCTACACTCTGAAATAAGGAAGGAGTCAGATAGTCGATGAAAGCAGAGTGTCCTTCATGCCATTACAAATTTGACGCTAAGAGAAGCAACTACGGTGCAGCGTATGCGTTAGAACAAACAAAACTAAGCAAAAAACAATTTGAAATACTATCTTGGTGGATATCATCAGATTACGTTCATCAATCACTTACAAAGGAACAACTACTTAACCGTGCCAAACTAGACGGTCTTTTCATTTCAATAGACGCAATCAATGCAAGGATTTCAGAATTAAAAGCACTAGAACTTGTTATACCGCAACCTGAAAACAGATACGCTCTAGGTAATCTAGACAAAATCTCAAAGATAATCAATTTAGGGGGAGAACTTCTTGAGTAAATTAGAGAAACTAACACCTGAACAAGAATCTTTGATTCCAGAAGTAAGAAAATTCTGGATAGATAATTTTCTACATAATGGAAAGGATCTAAAATTAGATGATATTAAAGAAGAAATCTATTGGGCTTATGACAAAATAGGATTACAAAAACCGTTAATATTGATTGCCGATTCTTGGTACTCTCAACAATTAATGTATAATTTTGTCAAGATATATTTTTCAAAATTAAGCGAGAACCAAGTCAGGAACCAAGTCAGGAACCAAGTCAGGAACCAAGTCAGGAACCAAGTCAGGAACCAAGTCAGGAACCAAGTCGAGAACCAAGTCGAGAACCAAGTCTGGAACCAAGTCGGGAACCAAGTCAGGAACCAAGTCGGGAACCAAGTCGGGAACCAAGTCGGGAACCAAGTCGAGAACCAAGTCAGGAACCAAGTCTGGAACCAAGTCTGGAACCAAGTCGAGAACCAAGTCAGGAACCAAGTCGAGAACCAAGTCAGGAACCAAGTCAGGAACCAAGTCGGGAACCAAGTCGAGAACCAAGTCGAGAACCAAGTCGAGAACCAAGTCAGGAACCAAGTCTGGAACCAAGTCTGGAACCAAGTCGAGAACCAAGTCA
>Ga0134125_10001072_pt1 | contig 34629 bp, 36 predicted proteins | sample KB31751_FD_96464 | JGI IMG/M metagenome (GOLD analysis project Ga0134125, IMG submission 96464) | Terrestrial soil microbial communities with excess Nitrogen fertilizer from Kellogg Biological Station, Michigan, USA - KB3-175-1 | ecosystem: Environmental > Terrestrial > Soil > Unclassified ...
ACCTGGACACCATGGTCGATAAAGCCGACCAGCCCAAAGTCAAGCGCATGATTCCGTACTGAAAGGCGGCTGTCGGCTATCGGCACTCGGCTTTCGGCCAGCAACCGTTTCGTGTAAAAACGACGACCTGTGTAAGCCCTCTTCAGGGGACTCCTACAATGGTGCCTGGCCGAACGCCGACAGCCGAAAGCCCTAGTCCTCGTTGATCCTGGAACTCCGGGATCAGAGATGAGCTCAGCTCGTCCGAGGCGATAACCAGCGCGCGAAGAGGTACCAACCCTTACCTCCAGCCGCATAACCGTAGTCAAAAAGGAGACTCGCCCATGCCTCGCGTAAAACGCGGAACCAAGAGGCGCGCCAAGCGGAAAAAGATACTTGAGCGTGCAAGTGGATATTTTCTAACCAAATCGAAGCTTTATCGCTCAGCGAAAGAGAGCGTGGAGCGCGGACTCAAGTTCGCCTACGCCGGACGCAAGCAGAAGAAGCGCCAATATCGTTCGATCTGGATCGTTCGCATCAACGCCGCCGCCAAGCTGAACGGCATCAGCTACAGTCAGTTCATCAATGGCTTGAAGAAGGCCGGCGTGGAGCTTGATCGCAAAGTGCTCGCTGAGCTCGCGGCGAACGATGCTCCGGCTTTTGCGACGCTGGCGGCGCAGGCTAAGTCGGCGCTGGCTAAGACCGCTTAGTTTCGACGACTCCCTTGAGGCTTGTCATCCTGAGTCCGCCTCAGGCGGACGAAGGATCTCCCGGGATGTGTCGGACGAATTTGCTCTTTCCCGGCTCTCTACGAGGAACATGGTGTAAGAGCCGGGACAGTGCAAATCAGTCCTGAAGATGGCGGGAGATCCTTCGCGCAACAGCGGCGCTCAGGATGACAGAATTAGAGATTCTCGCGAGACGACAACTGCGCATGTACACCGTCCCCAAGCTCGAGGATTTCTCTCCCGCAGCGCTCGACCGCGCAGCGCGCGAACTGACGTCTGCCTTGGGTAGCGAAACCGCGAGCGTCTCTTCAGAAAAGGACTGGAAAGCTCTGCGCGATCACTGGATGGCGCGCAAGAACGGCATCCTCACACAGCTCAACGATCAATGGCTCAAAGCCGCGCCGGGACCGGCAAAGCGCGAAGTCGGCCAGCGAGTAAATGAACTCAAGAAGCTGGTCGAGGAGAAAATCGACGCGGCTCTGGCGAGAATCTCGTCTGCGTCGTCAGCATCGCGGCTTGAGCAAGAGCGCGTGGATGTCACCCTTCCCGGCAATCGGCGAAAGCTCGGAGTCGAGCATCCGCTGATTCGTACCAAGAACGAAATCGTCGCGGTCTTCAAAGCGATGGGCTACTCCGTCGCCGAAGGTCCGGAGGTCGAGACCGATTATTACAATTTCGAGTCGCTCAACTTCCCGCCGAATCATCCGGCACGCGATACGCAGGACACGCTGATCGTCGCCGGCCAGCAGAACAAGCCATTGCGCGAACGACTGCTGCTGCGCACGCACACCTCACCCGTCCAGATTCGGGTGATGGAGAAGCAGCCGCCGCCGGTGCGCGTGATCGTTCCCGGAAAAGTTCATCGTGCCGATACCGCCGACGCGACGCACTCGCCGATTTTCCACCAGGTCGAGGGATTGACGGTGGATACGAACATCACGTTCTGTGATCTGAAAGGCACACTGGACCGTTGGGCGAAAGAGATGTTCGGCTCAAGCGTGAGGACGCGTTTCTATCCGTCGTTTTTCCCATTTACGGAACCGAGCGCCGACATGCAGATCTCCTGCTTCAAGTGCGGAGGCAGCGGCAAGCTCGACGGCGGACGCTGCGCGATGTGCAAAGCCAGCGGATGGATCGAGATTCTGGGCTCAGGCATGGTCGATCCCAACGTGTACGGATTCGTCGGCTACGATCCGAAAAAGTACAGCGGCTTCGCCTTCGGAATGGGTGTGGAAAGAATTGCGATTTTGAAATACGGAGTCGAAGACATTCAGCTCTTTTATCAGGGCGATGTTAGGTTTTTGGAGCAGTTTGCATAAACAAGCTGCCAGCCGCCAGCTACCAGCTTCCAGCCGCTGGTAGCTGGCAGCTGGTAGCTGGCAGCTCAAATGAAGATTTCTCCCAATTGGCTTCGTGAGTTCGTCCCGCTGCGGGTGGATTATCATCGACTCGCCGAGGATTTGACTCACGCGGGCATCGCCGTCGAGGGCATCACCGGTGAAGACGGGGCCATGATCTTCGAGATGGAGATCACGACCAATCGGGTTGATGCCATGAACCACTACGGCGTCTCGCGCGAGTGCTCGGCCATCTACGACCTTGATTTGAAGCCGATCACGCCGCATCTTCCCAGTACGGGACATCTCGAACCGTTTCCCATCGACATCGTCGAACCGAATCTGTGCGCGCGGTATACCGCGCGAGTGATTCGCGACGTTCACATCGACAAATCTCCTGAGCACATTCTCGAGCGCCTGCTGATCGAAGATCATCACGGAATCAACAACGTTGCCGACGCGACCAATTACACGCTAATGGAGATGGGCCATCCCACGCACGCCTTCGATCTTGATCTGCTCGAGGGCGGCAAGATCATCGTGCGACTCGCGCGTAAGGGCGAGAAACTCAAAACGCTCGACGGAGTCGAGCGTGAGCTATATCCCGAAGATCTCGTCATCGCCGATGCCGTGAAACCGGTCGCTCTGGCGGGCGTGATGGGCGGCTGGGACACGATGATCACCGGCAAGACGCGCAACGTGTTGATCGAATCAGCGTGGTTCGATCCTGCCAGCGTCCGTCGAACGGCACGGCGACAGGGCATGCATACTGACGCGTCGCACCGCTTCGAGCGCGGCGCCGATTGGGGCGCGACTCCACTCGCCTGCGATCGCGTCGCGGAACTGATTCTCGAAAGTGCCGGCGGCAAGCTGGGCGGCTACACCGATGCCGTGGCGCGCGATCTCACGCGTACTGCCATCGAGCTGCATCGAGGCGAGATCCGCCGGATTCTCGGTCAGGAAATTTCCGAAACGGATACGAACCGCATTCTGCGTCGGCTCGGCTTTATTCGGACTACCAAGCGCCCAAGTTCTTCGAGCGCATCATCTAGCGCGGCAGTAGCGGAACAGGCGGACTCGTACCCTGTCACCATTCCGACCTGGCGAATGGACGCGGAGCGCGAGATTGATCTGATCGAAGAAATCGCGCGTGTCTATGGCTTTAACAACTTCGCCAATACCCTTCCGGCATTTTCAGGAGCAGTCGTCGAGCAGCCCTATGCCGGTCCCGAGGCGAAGACTCGCGCTCGCCTGCTGGCCCTCGGCTACGACGAAGCCATCTCACCGACATTTATCTCCAGAGCCGATGCTGAGCAATTTGCCAGTGCTCGCGCCGTCGCACTGGAGAATCCGCTGAGCGAAGAGGCGCCTCTGCTGCGCAACTGCTTGCTTCCCGGCATGCTCAACATGCTCGCCTGGAACTTCAATCGTGGAGCCAGCGACGTCCGGCTCTTCGAAATGGGAAACGTTTTTTCTGCCGAAGGAGACCGCGTCAATCAGAGATATCAAGCCTGCATGGCAGGCACGGGCGCAGTTCCCGAGACCAATCTAGAACAAGCTCCGCGGGCGCTCGACTTCTTCGACGTCAAAGGCGACATTGAGAATCTGCTCGATCTATTCGCTGCCGAATCGCTGCGCTTCGAAGCTCCGGGAGCCAAATATCTTCACCCCGGACGCTCGGCGAAGATTCTCGTGAACGGAAAAGCTGTGGGCGAACTCGGACAGGTACATCCTGATGTGGCAGCCGAACGCAAACTGAAACAGCCAGTCTGGATCACGCAGCTCGATCTGGATACTTTGTTCTCCGTTCCGCTGCGTGAGCCTCGGTATCGGCGGCTCTCGCGCTTCCCTGCCGTCGAGCGCGATTTTTCCCTGCTCATGGACGACAGTGTGGCCTACAGGGTTCTACGTCAAGCAATTGAGGCTATCGGGATTGCCGAGATGGTCTCGATTGAGCCTGGGGAGCTCTTCCGCGGCGGCTCTGTGCCGGCAGCCAAATATTCACTTTTGCTGCGAGTCGTGTTCCAGTCGCCCGACAGAACCCTGCGTGACGATGAGGTGGCGACCTGGGCGCAGCAGGTGATCGCCGCCGCGAAGAATCTTGGCGGCCAATTACGAGCGTAGCGGCGCAGCCGATGCCGCTCTGGTTTCAGGCTTCCCGCACGGAGCATCAGGTCGAGGTTTGCTCTGACCTAGACGCCCGATTCGACCTCGGCGTCCGGCTAGAACGTCGGCTCTCCCAGTAAGGACCAAAATTCGCTGCGTCTTCCCTGCTGGCACTCGCAGGCGGAGGCCGGAGGCCGTCGTAAGCTATGCTGCCACAATAGGTTAAGCTGGAAATTCCCGTTAATCCCTGTTCGTTTCCCTGCCACCCCTGCAAAATCTGCGAGTTTCGGGCAGAAACGGCGGAAATCCAATCACAGAGCGAAAAAATTCGCAGCTGAATTCGCTGCACCAGAGAATCTGTCCTGAATTGCGTCGCGCACAAGATCGTGCGTAGCACCTGTGGGACCATGTGGATGAAATGGCCGCGAATTCTCGACTCTAAATGTCCGTCCATGCTTGTAAGCTGCTGATTCTCAATCACTAATCACGCAGTTAACTGGAAGTAGTCCATATGGGCGACGTACCTTCGTACATTGCGCGGCACCTTAGCTCTCGTCTACTTTCTTTCCACTAGGCCCTCATGGAGTCCCGCGAACCCCAGGTAAGCGAGCAGGTGTTTGTCGACCGTCGGCGCGATGAACGGGTGAACCAACCGGAGTCGGTGAAAGTGTGGGTGGACGAGCCTAGCGCCGAGACCGAGTTTCAGGCCGTTCTGGTGAACATTAGCTGCAGCGGATTCGCCATCCGCCACTGGCGTAAGGAGTTGTCGGTCGGGCAGAAGGTTCGCATTGCCTTTCTCACTAAGGGCGAGATCGTTGCCCGCGTGATGTGGAACTGGACGGTTGGCCCGGTGGTTATTTCTGGACTCGAACGGGAGCAGACCGCACCCATAATCGGGTTCGGACCGCGCACCGACTCGGCGCCGGATTTAGCTATTTCGCGTTCCAACGCTCGCGCATGGTTTCTGGCTGCAGGTACTGGATTGTTAGTTGTGATCGGGTGGTACTTAACCAATAAGGGCTGGTAGTAAGGAGCTTCCCCATGTACGCATTAAAGCGCAAATACCCCAGGTACACGATGGACAAGCCGGTGGTCGCCTACCGTGCTTATGAAGACATGAAAATCGGCATCCGCGGGCAGTGGCACACCTTCGGTGAAGGTGGTCTCGGTGCGCGCATGTCGGAGCAACTGCGCTCCGGAGAAGTGATTGCATTCGAACTTTCCCCCACGCTGCGCGTATACGCGGCGGTCCGATATTGCCAGGCGTTCTATCACGGATTTGAATTCGTGCTGCTGAAAGACCGTCAAAGGGCTGAGATCGCGCGCATGTGCCACGAGCTTGGACGACAAACGGGAGAAGAGCCTCCCAAGCGCACCCGCTTGTTGCGGTCCGTTCCACGTGGGGAGCACGGGTGACGTCGAAGCCGCTGCGCATTCTCTATCGCTTACTTTTCCCCGGCGGGTTCATCCTGCTGGCTTCGGCGGTTGCGCTCAACGCGCTTGAGTTCGGAAAGCTGAACGACTCGTTTTGGCGGAATTATCCGTACCTTATCTTCGGTGCCGGGCTGGTCCTGAGCGCCCTGTTCAAGTGCAGTCGTCTCTTCTTTGCCATTCTCATTGTTGGCCTTTGCGATCGCGCACTGACTTTGATCACACCAGCGCTTGCCTCAGCGGGGATTCATCGCACGGTATTTGACGCCATCGCGCTGCTGCTTCCATTGAATCTGATTGCGCTGTCGTTCATGCACGATCGCGGCATTATCTCCCCTCGCGGACGGCGCCGCGTGGGTTTCGTCGCCGCGCAGATTGCGATGGTTGCGTTCGTTGCCCTCACTCAACCGGCACAGGCGCTCGCTGCTGGCTTCATGCAAGGAGCAATCGTTCCAAGGAATTATTCGGAGTGGAGTCACATCTCACAACCGGCGTTGCTCGTATTTATCGTTGCCGGCGTGGTGATGCTGATCTACCTCGCCGATCGGCGACGCCCGGTGGAAAGCGCATTGTTCTGGGCACTCGTCGCGGCATTCATCGCATTGAATGCAGGTGCGGCAAACCACCTGACGTCGGCTTACTTTGCAACCGGGGGACTCATTCTGAGCGTTGCCGTTCTCGAGACTTCCTACACGATGGCGTATCGCGACGAACTCACGCAACTCCCAAGCCGCCGCGCCTTGAATCAGGAGCTCGCGAAAATAGGCGACGACTATGCCATCGCGATGATTGACGTCGATCACTTCAAATCATTTAACGACACCTACGGGCATGAAACCGGAGACCAGGTGCTGCAGATGATCGCATCGCGTCTTGCGGATGTTTCCGGTGGCGGAAAGCCGTTTCGCTACGGCGGAGAAGAGTTCGCAGTCGTGTTTCCCGGCAAGTCGGTCGATGATGCGTACCCATGTCTCGAGACCTTGCGGATGAGGATCGAGGCCACTCCATTCAAGGTTCGCGGCAATGATCGGCGCACCGACGGCAATCGCAAAAAGAAAAAAAACAAGGGACGCAATGCAAGGGGACAGGTTCAAGTCACCGTTAGCATAGGTGCCTCGTCGTGCGATGGCGAGAAGCGTCCGCCCGATCAGGTGCTGCGCGACGCCGATAAGGCCTTATATAAAGCCAAGGGTAGCGGGCGAAACTGCACTGCTGTGAGTGTTTAGTTAGTCAGCACAAAATCAAAAGGGCCGCGTTTCCGCAGCCCTTTTTCTGTTTTGGAACTCCGTTAGGCCGCAGCGCCGTTCTCTCTGCGGTCAGGCTTGGCCTCGTGAAGCGGGACCAGATCCATGGGGATCTGCCACTCCGTTGCACAGCGCGGACACAGCCAGAAGAGTTCCTGATGTCCGGTTACGGGACTTGTCTTCACCAGCAACTCGCCGGTGCCAAAGTAAGTGAACTTCACATTGCACGCAGGGTTGACACATTTCGAGACCATTAATCAAACTCCATTCAGCAAGGGGGATGTACTCGCACGCGTTCTCGAACCGCGGGCGAGACTGGTGAAGATAGACCTCATGGGATGAGTTGGGAAGCGCCAAGCTGTGCCGCATTGTAAATTTTTCCTTAGCACGCCAAGGAAGCTGGTTAGCCTGGGCTGACGCCGCTAGGCTCCGCTTCGTTCGATGTTTTCGGCCTCATGATCGCTGGGTGTGAGGCGCGCGCTGCCAGGCGATCGATGATTCTGAATCCCAACAGCCCTATAAGAATCGCCGCCATAATTTCCGGACGCGTCAGATCGCGCTTCACCAGCCACCAGAAGTGCACCACTCCTGCGATCGCACTCGCGTAGATCAGGCGATGCAGAATCTGCCAACGTTTACCTCCGAGCCATCGAATCGAACGTGCTGTCGACGTGAGCGCCAGAGGAAACATCAGTACCCATGCCGTCATACCGGCAGTAATGAAGGGCCGCTTGTAGATGTCCTTCACGATCTCGTGCACGTCGAAGAACTTGTCGAACCACAAGTACGTCATCAGGTGGAGCCAGCCATAGAAAAACGCAAACAGCCCAACGAGTCGGCGAAAGCGAATCAGCCAATTCAAATGGGTGATTTTGCGCAGGGGAGAAATTGCCAGCGTGATCAGCAGCAGGTAAAGCGTCCAGTGCCCGGTCGAAAGCGTGATCTCGCTGAGCGGATTTGCGCCGAGCAGATCGTGAGTGGCTTTCCACGCGAGCCAACTCACCGGCGACAGACACAATATCCAGACGACAACTTTAAGAAGAACGATCCAGCGGCGCCGCATCAGAAGTATTTCTTCAAGTCCATGCCGTTGTACATGCTCGCGACCTGATCTCCGTAGCCGTTGAAAATGAGCGTCTTGCGCTTGAAAAATTCGCCGATGCGGCGCTCGGTCGCCTGACTCCAGCGCGGATGATCCACATTGGGATTGACGTTTGAATAAAATCCGTACTCATTCGGCGCGGCGGTGTTCCATGCCGTCGCCGGTTCGGAGCCGACAAAGTCGATCGACACGATCGACTTGATGCTCTTGAAACCGTACTTCCACGGCACGACGATGCGTACAGGAGCCCCGTCCTGATTTGGGAGCGTCTCGCCGTACAGGCCGAACGTCAGCAGCGTGAGCGGATGCATGGCCTCATCCATCCGCAGCCCTTCGGTGTACGGCCAATCGAGAACCTGCGAGCGCTGGCCTGGGAACTGCGTCATGTCCATCAGTGTGGTGAACTTCACGTACTTGGCTTTGGATGTGGGCTGCATCTGGTTGATCAAGTTGCTCAGGGAAAAACCGACCCACGGGATCACCATCGACCAACCTTCGACGCAGCGCAAGCGGTAAATGCGCTCTTCGAGAGGAGCAAGTTTCATCAAATCATCGATCTCGTAGGTTTTCTTCTGCGCGACCGCGCCTCCGACCTTCACCTTCCACGGACGCGAGCGGAAGTTGCGCGCCAGATCGGCAGGGCCATACTTATCGGTGCTGAATTCGTAGAAATTGTTGTAGTTCGTAATATCTTTGAACGGGGTCTCCGGTTCCGTCGTACTGAACTGGCTCTTCACCGTCGTGAGTTTCGTGTTCGCGTGCACAACTTCCGAGGGCTTCACCATCTCGCATCCCAGCATCGTCATTCCGGCTGCAAACGCCGCCGCTCCAGAAAGGAAGCTGCGCCGGTTCATATATATCGATTTTGGCGTGATCTCGGACGAAGGAATGTCGGAAGCTTTCTTGATCAACATGGCTATGAGTTCCTGATGATTAGATTCATATTGTGTACGAAAGTGACGAACCGGGCGGATGGAAAACTGGGCTGATTTGTCATGGTTGGTGCGCGAGAGGCGAATCGGCGGTGACGAGGGAACTCTAGAAGCCCACAAATACCGGCTCCGGCTGCAATCGCACTCCAAATGTCCTGAACACGCCATCCTGAACCTTGTTTTTGAGTCTGACGACATCTTCTGATGTCGCGCCGCCGCGGTTCACGATTGCCAGACTGTGCTTTCGCGAGATGCCCACGCGTCCATCGGTGAAGCCCTTCTGAAATCCGGAGCGTTCGACCAGCCACGCCGCCGAAAGTTTTACTGTTCCCGCCAGGGCCGGGAATGAGGAAGGCTTTTGTTCCCTGCAGATGGGAAGTGCTCCGATGCGCTCATACTCTGCTTGAGGAACGATCGGATTCTTGAAGAACGAGCCTGCACTGCGCGAATCGGGATCGTCGGAGCTGATCAGCATTCCCTTTGTGGAGCGGATCGAGCGGACCGCATTGCGAACTTCAGTCAACGTTGGGGCTGAGCGCTCGCCGAAATAACGTTTCAGATCCGCATATTCAATTTTAGGACGTCCACCTGGCGTGAGCGCGAAGGAAACTTGCGTGACAATGTAGCGTCCCTTTTCGGAACTGTTGAAGATGCTGGTCCGGTAGGTGAATCCGCAATCCGCAGCCGCCATGTTGCGCAATTCGAGCGTGATCGTATCCAGCACGCGAACGGTTGTGATTGTGTCCTTTACTTCCTGTCCATAGGCGCCCACGTTCTGCACCGGAGTTCCGCCAACTGTTCCGGGGATTCCGCTCATGCACTCGATGCCGGCACAGTTCTGCTCGACGGAGAAGGACACAAGACTGTCCCAATCTTCTCCCGCTCCGGCAGTGAAGATCTGCTTGCCATTTTTTGAACGCGTGCTTGTCTCTACCACGGCGATTCTTAATACCACTCCCGGCCAGCCGGCGTCGGCAACGACCAGATTGCTTCCCCCGCCGAGGACGAATACTTCGAGAGAACGTTCGCGCGAAAACAACAACGCATCGCGAATTTCGTCTTCGCTTCTGGCCTCGATAAAGAATCTTGCCGGCCCTCCGACCTGTAGCGTCGTGTACGGCGCGAGAGGAACGTTTTCCTGAATTTGCATTCAATTTTTTCCGAGGAGACTCGTGAATGTCAGTACCGTCCGCGGTAGCGGATGGGTGTGTCAAGTTCGTCCGATTCACCCATTCGCTACCGCGAACGGTACCGACACAGAGGATGGTACAGACACAGATGCGACGTATCGAGATTACCTCAGGGTCGCTCACAACAAACTAAGGCCGACGCCACGTCGGTCCTGTGGATTAAGACCATGTAAAATCGAATTAGCACTTTTGGGAGGACTTCAGAATGTATCCAGAGCTTATGGTCATGCCGATGCGCGAGGAGCTCACACGGCTCGGCATTAAGGAAACACGCACGGCGGAAGACGTGGATCAGGCGCTGAAGCAGCCCGGCACGACCATGGTTGTGGTGAACTCGATCTGCGGCTGCGCGGCCGGCAAGATGCGTCCCGCAGTTCGCGCTGCTCTGCAGAATGCGACTCGCCCCGATCACACCATCACCGTATTCGCGGGCCAGGACCGCGATGCTACAGAACGAGCCCGCGAATACTTTCGCGGTTATCCGCCGTCATCTCCGTCTATCGGCCTGCTTCGCGACGGCGAGCTCTTGTACATGATGCAGCGCTCAGATATTGAATCCAGCGATCCTCAGATGATCGCATCGAAGCTCGCGCAAGCGTTCAATCAGTACTGCTCGAAATCCGCTGTGAGCTAAACCGCTCGCATGGGAGCCCGGACCTTCGCGGGCTCCCATTCCAAGTCCACCTGCCCAATTCCGCACACTCTGAGCTCCTACCGAACATCTTCTGTCCATGCTTCTTACCTACGCCGTCCCTAAATCCGTGTTGTTTCAGATCATCTGGGTTTGAGCGCTCTGGCCCCTAAAATGCGCAAACAAGCGTAGAGTTATCTAAATTTCTTCGCTGTGCAGGAGGCTTTGTGGCCAAGGTAGAGCGGATCCGCCAGGTTCTTTCCAGTCCTTTTGGAGCCGATGATCTAAAGACCCAGACCGAGCAGGGATGGCGGATCGTTGCCATAGAGTGGGAACGGGAGATTCCCGAAATCGCCACCGAAACGATCCCAGCCAGCGCAGAAGAACCGCCGTTTGGACTGCGAGTGTCCGAGGAAACCAATCACCTCGAAGTGAATCCCACCGAGCGCGAGGCGCTATTCACGATGATGGAGCTGACCGTCCAGGAAGGACCCTACTCGCGCATCGCCGAAGAGTTAAACCGGCGCGGTTTCCGGACGCGACAAGGCCGGAGATGGGGTCCTGTTTCCGTATTCCAGATGCTGCCGCGGTTGATAGAGGTAGGCCCGAGAATCTTTTCCACCGACGAGTGGCAGGAGCGGCGCAGAAAACTAAAAGCAGCTGGACAGTGATCGGACTTTCGCGATTGATTGATCACCAAATCTCAACGTGGAGCCGGCCGCCCTCGGCGGGTGTTAGGCCGCAATTCGTAATCGTGTGATTCGCGATTGAGAACCAACAGCTCACGAAATCGCGAAATCAGGAAACCAGGAAAACACCAACACCCCGGCCGAGGGCGGCCGGCTCCACGTGCCTCTCAGCCCTTCTGCTCCAGAACTTCCCGGAGTCGTCCGTACCCCGACCGGCTCACCGGCAGCCGGCTTGCATCACGCAGAATCGCGACGTGTGTGTCCTTCCCAAACGGTTCGATTTTTGTCACGCGTTCGAGATTGACGATGTAGGAGCGGTGAATGCGCAGGAAGTGCTTAGGATCCAGCGACGATTCGATGCTGGAGATAGTCTGCTGCTTCAGGTGCTTCTTTCCTTCGCTGGCGAGCGCGATGTAATCATCCTGCGCCTCAATGTAATCGAGTTTAGCGATGGGAATGATATGGACCCGTGTCCCGTCGCGCACAACAATGCGCTCCGCATACTCTCCCGGGGACCGCGTTGCCGCCTTGAGTTCCGAAACGGGAGGAAGCTTTCCGCCCAGACGCTGTTTGGCTCGCGTGAGAGCTTGTTCGAAGCGATCCGCGCCGAAAGGCTTGAGCAGGTAGTCCACCGCGTGGACTTCGAAAGCGCGCAAGGCGTGCTGGTCGTAGGCAGTGGCGAAGATGATTGCCATATCCGTTCCGATCAGCTCCAGCACCTCGAAGCCGTCGAGCTTCGGCATTTGTATATCGAGGAACAGCAGATCAGGCTTTAGTTCAGTAACAGCTTTCACTGCCTCGAATCCATTCGCGCATTCGGCGACGACTTCGATTTCGGCGTGCTCAGCAAGAAGTTCGCGAACGACCTGGCGCGCCAAATCTTCGTCATCGACAATGATCGCTCGAATGCTGGCTGCGGAAGTGGTCATAGAGCTACCGCCTGTCGCTCTGCGGGAAGCACAAGGCCGACGTGGAACAGCCCGCCGTTCTTGGCTACAGCGAAGCTGGCGTTCTTGCCATAACGCGTGTCCAACCGGCGACGCACATTGGCGAGGCCAACACCACTCTTGCGCCGCGCCGGGGCTTCGGGATCAAACGTATTCTCGACATTGATTGCCACTGCGGATGAATCCAACGCATAGCCGGCGTTAAGACGAATCCAACCACCCTCCGTCAAGTTTGCGATCCCATGTGCCACCGCGTTCTCTACGAGGGGCTGCAGGAGTAGAGGCGGTACCATGCAGTTGAGCACCTGATCGTCGATCGTCTCTTCCATTTTCAGCCGATTCCCAAAACGAATCTTCTCGACCGCGAGGAAGGAATGAATGAGGGATAGCTCTTCCTGAAGCGGAATCAATTCTTTCTCACCCAGCCCCAAGGTTGCGCGTAAGAAGTCCGCCAAAGCGATGCACATTTCACGCGCCCGTTTTGGATCGCTGCTGGTGAGGGCGCTGATGGAGTGCAGGCTGTTGAAAAGGAAATGAGGATTGACCTGAGCCTTGAGCGCGCGGAGTTCCGCGTCGCGCGCGAGCACGTGTGCTTCCATGACACGCTGTTCCGCTTCGCGAGACTCTTCCTGTGCTTGAAGAACGTAGAAGAGAGCGACCGCGAGCAGATACTCAAGAATCCCTATGATCAGCAGGAGCTGAGTGATGTTGAGAACTTTGGTCTCAATGTCGCTGAAGCGCCGGGTGTGTGAGAGTGCCTTAGCGAAACCCAACGCCGTGAGTACCCAGAAGCCGCTTACTATGATCGCGGCGAGAAGGTGAGGTCCAACCAGTCCAAGGAAACTCGTCCCCTCAATAGGAATGCCGCGGCATGAATACCATGCTGACAGACAGACGAACGCGTAGAACACCGAAAGGGGAAAGAAGAAAATTCCAGCGTCGAGCCAGCTGACTCCGCTGTGATAGGTGATCAAGTAAAACAGCAGCTCGGTAACAATGAGCCATGCGAACAGGTAAAGAGCGAGGCGGCGCGGATGTCCGAGGATCGGATGCATGGGCTACCAGCTCTTCACCTCGATGCCGCCAAATACCGCCGCGCCACGCACAACCACGGTCTTCACTGGACGGTCGGGACGAGGGATGTGACGAGTCTTATCGACATATCCACCGAAAATTCCCAGCCCTTCAACGGAAACCTTCCACCATTCTGGAACGATGATCTCTCCGCCTCCGAAGATCGCAGTCGCGTCGATGATCGTGCGATCGGCTTCCATTTCAGCGCGAGAGAGATCGATTTTGAAGCCACCAAAAAACGCCACCAGACTCCCGCCTTCGACGATGGTGCCCTCAATGCGGCGCTCAATGCCTCCAAATACCGCGACCGAACTTAACGGTCCTCCGCCTCCACCGGGATGCATCACGCGCGGAAACGAAAATGTGCGTCGTCCTTCGCGAACCTCATTTGCTTGCCAGGCAAGCAGTACGCCGGCTGCGATCAGGAACAGCGGCCAGAGTTGTCCAAAGCCGTATCGGATATAGCCGAACTCGTGCAGGGTGATCAGAACGCCGAGCGAGATCAAAACCCCACCCCAAACTCGGCCGCTCGGGGTGTTGGCGTCGATCAGATGAATCAGGCCGCCGACCGCGAACAGCATGGGCCAGAGGCGCCACAGGATCGCAGCGTCCATGATGCCGAAGCGATCGAGCAGCAGCACCATGCCGATACCGGCGATTACGAGGCCGGAGATCAGCGTTCCTGTCGCCGCTCGGTTACGCGCGTCCATTTCGTCGCCCCAGAATTGTCCCCATTGCTCCGGACTCATGGCTTACCGCCTCGCTTTCTGGGGGAGAAGCAGCACGACGACGCCCCAGGAGATCAGCAGCAGCGGCCACCATGTTACGAGGTCTCCTGGAAGAGTAAAGCTCATTTGCACTACATGGAGGCGCGAGAGCAGCGCCAGGGTGCCGATTATGGCAATGACGATTCCAATGGCGCTATCGCTAGGGTGAGAGTGAAGATGGCTGCGGTTCATACCGATCTCCTCGCAAATGGTTCCGTTGTTCACGAGGTAAAGGTATGGCGGATCGGATTGGCAGTCGCGGGCTTTTCGGCAAACAGCGCTTATTTACCGGTGAATGACAGACTCGTCCGGCAAGGATGGAATTATGCAGCCCGCCAGGAAGGTACGATTTTGGCTAGATGAGATCGGATGATTCGCTCATTGGTCTGTCCGTTACGGCCCATCGCGCGGTTTCCCTCCGCGTATAATTTTCGAGAGGTGATCCCATCGGTAATGACCCTCCCGACCAGTCTTGGCGAACTTCGGAAAAGTGAATTCAACGAGCAGCGGTTAAAGACTCGCCGTGTGAAAGATGAGCTGCGCGACAACCTGATTCAGAAACTAAGAACCGGAGAGACGATTTTTTCCGGTATCGTCGGATACGACGACAGCGTCGTGCCGCAGTTGATCAACGCTGTACTGTCGCGACATAACTTCATTCTTCTCGGACTCAGGGGACAGGCCAAGAGCCGCATGCTGCGCGCTCTGACTGGCCTACTCGATCCGTATCTGCCGTACGTAATGGATTGCGAAATTCACGATGATCCCTACGATCCTCTGTGCCGGCGCTGCAACAACTTAATCGCCGAGAAAGGCGAGGCCACGCCGATTGCATATCTCACACCGGCGCAGCGGTACGTCGAAAAACTCGCGACTCCGGACGTTACAGTTGCTGACCTGATCGGCGATATCGATCCCATCAAAGCCGCGCGCGGCGGGTTGGATCTCGCCAGCGAACTCACGGTCCACTATGGGCTGCTGCCACGCGCGAATCGTGGCATCTTCGCCATCAACGAACTTCCAGATCTGGCGGGCAAGATTCAAGTCGCACTGTTCAACATCATGCAGGAAGGTGATGTACAAATTAAGGGCTATCCGGTCCGATTGAACCTGGATGTGGCGTTGGTGTTTAGCGCGAATCCAGAAGACTACACCGCTCGCGGGAAGATCGTCACGCCGCTGAAAGATCGCATTGGGTCGGAGATTCGCACGCATTACGCCGGAACGCTCGATGAAGGCGTCGCTATCACGCAGCAGGAAGCCTGGACCGAACGCCACGGGCATCCGCTCTATGTCCCGCAGTACATTCGCGAAATTGTGGAACAGATCGCTTTTGCTGCCAGAGAAGATAAACGCGTGGATAAGCGCTCCGGCGTGAGTCAGCGCCTTCCTATTTCGACGATGGAAAATGTAATCTCCAATGCCGAGCGCCGTGCTTTGCGCAACCGCGAGAGCACAGTTGTTCCTCGCGTGAGCGACATCTATGGTGCCATGCCTGCGATGACAGGCAAGCTGGAGCTCGAGTACGAAGGCGAGCTGCGAGGAGCAGATACTGTGGTACGTGATCTGATTCGTCTGGGTGTCGCGCGCACCTTCGACACGTACTTTAAAGACGGCAATATGCAGCAGATCATTCAATGGTTCGATCTGGGCGGCCAGCTCAAATTCAGCGACACCGCGCCATCGGCCGAGTTGATGGATGGTCTCAAGCACATTCAAGGTCTCTCGGAAAAGCTGAGTGCAGTCGGCGTGAAGCCAAAAGACAAAGCTGAGATCGTCGTTTCAGGCGCAGAGTTCCTGCTCGAAGGCCTCTACGCACACAAGCGGATTGGCCGCAGCGAGGAACGCGTTTTCATGGCTCCGGAGAAGCAGCGCCAAGTAGAGAAAGCTCCCAGTCACGAAGAATTCCCGGTTCGGAACAGACGGCCGTACAACTAGGTCTTTTCTAAATGAAGTTCATTAAGTACTCGAAGTATGTTCCCGACCCCGCTTCCGAGATGAGTATGGAAGACCTGCTCAGCGCTCTGTCGGACTATCTGCTGCAGAGCGGGTTTCAGGATTCGTGGTACTCCTACGAATTCAATGATGGCGAGCAGACTCTCGATGAACTCCGCCAGGCGATTCAGCAAGCGCTCGAAGCCGGCGAGTTGCTCGATGAGAACATGCGCGAGCGGCTCGATCAAATGCGCGCCGAAGGTCAGTTCGACGAGCTCATCGAGAAGCTGATCCAGCGCATGGAGCAGGAAGACTACATCAGCATCGACCAGCCCTTCGATCAATCGCGACAATCCACCGTTCCGGGGCAAGCCAGCGAGCAACAACAAGCTCAAGTCAAGTTCGAGGTCACCGACAAAGGACTAGATTTCCTCGGCTATCGCACCTTGCGCGATCTTTTGGGCTCGCTCGGCAAATCGAGCTTTGGACGCCATGACACTCGCGACATGGCAACCGGTATTGAGTCAAGCGGCGCGTCGCGAGCCTACGAGTTCGGCGACACGCTGAATCTCGACATCACGGCTACGCTGTCGAATGCCATTCAGCGCGACGGCCTCAAAGTTCCCATTGAACTCGAATACTCAGATCTGCAAGTACATCAGTGCGAGTATCAGTCTTCGTGCGCCACGGTGCTCATGCTCGACTGTTCCCATTCGATGATCCTGTACGGAGAAGATCGCTTCACGCCCGCGAAAAAGGTCGCGATGGCGCTTTCGCAGCTCATCCGTACGCAGTACCCCGGCGATTCCCTTTCCCTCGTGCTCTTCCACGATTCAGCCGAGGAGCTGCCGTTATCGCAACTTGCGCGCGTGAAAGTTGGCCCTTATTACACCAACACGCGCGAAGGATTGCGCATGGCGCAGCGCATTCTCGATCGCCAGCGGAAAGACATGAAGCAGATCATCATGATCACCGACGGCAAGCCTTCGGCGCTCACGCTCGAAGACGGGCGCATCTACAAAAACGCCTTCGGCCTCGATCCTCTCGTTGTCAGCCAGACGCTCGAAGAGGTTTCACGCTGCAAGCGCGCAGGTGTGATGATCAATACGTTCATGCTGGCCTCGGACTACGGCCTAATCCAGTTTGTACAGAAAGTGACGGAGATGTGCCGCGGAAAGGCGTATTTCACCACTCCCCACACCCTCGGGCAGTACCTGTTGATGGACTACATGTCCCGGAAGACCCGCACGATTCATTAGCGCAACGGATTCGATCCGTGATCCTCTCTATGTCCGGCCTTTCGGAAGAGTTAGATGTTTCTTCGAGATGTACCGTCCGGCTAATCGATGCGTTGTAGTCCGCCCAGATACACTCTTTACTTTGCACTGACAAATCAGCTCGGTCGGGGAACTCCTTGTCCATAATTCTTGAAGCTAGACGTCTTGCGCGATCCGCAGGCACAAAGATCATCGTGAACGACGTGAGCTTCGACGTTCATATGGGCGAATTGCTTGCGATTGTCGGGCCGAGCGGGGCGGGAAAGTCTTCCTTGCTGCGACTGCTGAATCGGCTCGATGAACCGACCAGCGGGAGCGTACTCTTAGGCGGAAAAGATTACCGCGAGGTCCCCACACGCGAGCTGCGCCGCCGAGTCGGCATGGTGATGCAACGGCCTTTCGTATTTCCTGGCACGGTTGCAGAAAACTTGCGCTTCGGGCCGCGGCAGCAGGGGAAGGATCTTCCCGATTCGGAAATCGAACGTCTATTGAGGGCGGTCGGACTCCCCGGCTTCGCGAGTGAGCAGGTCACGCACCTCTCTGGCGGCGAAGCCCAGCGCGTTTGTTTCGCGCGCGCGCTTGCCAACCAGCCGACGACCCTGCTGCTCGATGAGCCCACGTCGTCGCTCGACGAAGCTGCGAAATTCGAAGCTGAAGCTGTAATTCGCAAAATTGTCGAACAGGGTGTCACATCGGTTCTGGTGACGCACGACTTGGCTCAGGCGCGTCGACTGGCCACTCGCGTCGCACGGCTTGAGGCAGGCAAGCTGATTCAAATTGGTCCAGTGTCTGAGGTGCTGAATGCTGAAACATCTCTTTCCTAACGAACTCGATCTCGGCCTCGCCCAGGCTGGCGTGAGCGGTTTGCTGGCGATCATCCTCTCGATGATTGCCCGGCGTCGTCGTATTCACATCGAATGGGAAACGGTTATAGCGCTCATTCGGGGCTTGGCGCAGATCGTTGCGGTTGGTTTCGTTTTGGTCTTGATGCTCAAGGGCCCGCAATGGACCAGCGCGTTCATGCTCTCAGCGATGGTGCTGGCCGCTGGAGCGACTTCCGCTCGACGTACAAAAACGATTCCCGGAAGTTTCGCTGTTTCATTCTGGTCCATTTTGCTGGGATCGGGATCGGTCATCGCCGTGATGACGTGGGCGGGCGTGATCGATGGTGCAATCACCTCGACCGTCCCGATCGGCAGCATGATCATTGCCAACGCGATGAACACCAATGCGCTCGCGCTCGAACGCTTCCGTTCGGAGGTAGAGTCGCATATCGGCGAAATCGAATCCGCGCTCGCGCTCGGCGCTGCGCCTGATATGAGCGTTTCAAGCGAAGTGGAGAAATCTTTTTCCGCCAGCTTGATTCCCGCGCTCAACAACCTGCGTTCTTTAGGTCTGGTTTGGATACCCGGTCTGATGGCGGGAATGGTGCTGTCTGGGTCATCGCCACTGTACGCTGCCATCTATCAGTTCGTTGTCATTGCCATGATCTTCGGTTCTTCTGGATTGACTGCGCTGATCGGCACAAGCTTGATTCGAAAAAGAATTTTTACGTCTGCCGAGCAGCTGGTGTTAGTGCGATGAGCTGAGGAGAGGCGAACACGAAGGACACGAAGTTCACACAAGAGGTCACGGAGAACCGTACTCAGTAGCGTCTTCTGTTTACTTTGTGACCTTCGTGTTCGCCTTTTCCTGCATCAACTTTGCAGAATTTCTTTTGCCGCACGGTATCCGCTGGCAATCGCGCCATGAACGGTTCCATGATGTCCTTGAAAGTTCGTCGCTTCTCCGGCGAAAAAAAGGGTTCCGTTCAGCGGTGCGGCTAATTCTCGTTGCGCCTCACTTCCGCCCGAGGCAACGTAGCTGTAGGCGCCGCGCGAGTAGGGATCGGTTTGCCAATTATGTGTATATGCAGTGACGAGCTCGGTACGGCAGCGCTCCAAAGAAATGTGCAGTACACGCGCCAGCGATTGAATTGCGCGCTCGCAGATTTCCTGATCGTTCAATTTCGACAAACGCTCAGCCGAATCGGCAGGAGACCAGGCGGTAAGCACGGGCTGCTCGATTGGATACAAAGTCCACCACGTTGGGAAGTCTTCATCGTCTGAGAACAGAAACGTCATTTTCTGCAATGTCCGGCCATCGGCTTTCAGCTCAGTCCAAAAACGGGAACGGAACACAAGGACGACACGGATAATGTGGCCGACGCGCAGGCGCGAGAGGGCCGGGAGCTTCGCCGTGAGTGGCGGATCGAGGTTGATGGCGCTGTGCCGATCGTCGGACTTGAGTAGTCCGAGGGGAACGGTGAGCAACACTTTACGAGCAGTAACCCTTTGCTCCGCAGCGGTTGAGCTTTTGGCTTCCACAGTTACGCAGTCTGGCTTCCAGGTAACGGATTTCACCGCAGCATTCAGTTGAATACGCGAGTGCTCACGGTCGAGCTTGTCGTTGAGAGCAGTGACGAGGCAATCGTAGCCTTGGGGGAGGCGGAACTGGCTATCCCCATCGATCTCATCTTCAGCCTCGATGCCTTCGATCAGCGACTGCACGCTGATTTCTTCCGGATGCGCTGCATGAAATCCGCGAACGTAGTTGCAGGCAGCCCGCTTGTCTTTCTCGGTAATTTGAGGATCGCGCAGGGAGCGGACAAAGGCGTCAAACGATTGCTGGGGCAATCCTTCTTTCTTCATCTTTTCGAGGACCTTCTCGATGCGCGACCAGAAGTCGCACGGTGCTAAGCCCGCTTCGCTGGAGCAAAATGGCTCACCTTGAATCCGCGAGATCTTCAAATTGGAATCATTGATCAGTTCGAACGTTTCAGGAGGACGTCCATGCACGAACTCAGCGCCGAGTTCTATCGCCACGTTCAGACCAGCAGGATGGATGGTCGCGATGCGGCCACCAATGTGATCGCGAGCTTCGAGAACCAGCACGCGAACTCCCGCGCGAGAGAGCATTCCGGCACCTGCAAGGCCCGCTACGCCTGCGCCGATGATGAGAACGTCGGGATTAAACCGGGACGTCATCGTTTACTTGGATGATAGATTGAAGTCCTTAACTTAACGAAGGTGTATCAGTAATGAAGCTGCTCATCATCGGATCCACTGGCGGCACTGGGCGCGAACTGGTGAAACAGGCACTGGAACAAGGACATCAAGTGACAGCGTTTGCGCGCATGCCGTCCAAATTGGGAATTTCGCATCACAACCTGCGCATCGCCCAGGGAGACATTACCGATCATGGCTCCGTCGAGGCCGCAGTTTCCGGTCAGGATGCGGTCTTGTGCGCGCTCGGCACGAAAGTCATTCGCAAAAACACGATTCAATCCGATGGCACGCGCAACATCGTTGAGGCTATGCAGAAGAAGGGCGTGAAGCGAATGGTGGTGGAAACCTCACTTGACGTGGGCGACAGCCGCGGCCAGCTTGGCTTCTTCTTCGCGCATGTTATTCGCGCCACCTTCCTGCGGAATATATTCGAGGATAAGGAGCTGCAGGAACGCATCGTGCGCGAAAGTGGGCTGGACTGGATTATCGTGCGCCCGGCCATGCTCACTGACGCTCCGCGCACGGGCAAGTACCGCGCTGGATTCTCGGCATCGGACAAGATCGCGCGTAAGATTTCGCGCGCAGACGTCGCCGACTTCATGCTGAAGCAGGCAACGAGTAACGAGTTTCTGCGGCAGACGCCCGGCCTCTCGTACTGAGTGGGCTTGATTAACCCCATTCGTCAGGATTGAGCAGATCTGACGGTTTGCCCTCGGCGACGATTTTGCCCTGATCCACCATCAGGACGCGTTCGCCGAGCGCGAGCGCCTCTCGCACTGAGTGAGTCACGTACAGAATCGGCACCCTATGTTCATTGTTCCACGCGCGCAGATCCTCAACAATCTTCCTACGCGTAGGGCGATCCAGCGCGGCGAGAGGTTCGTCAAGAAGAAGTGCCTGCGGATTGGTTACAAGCGAGCGCGCCAGAGCGACTCGCTGGCGCTCACCGCCTGAGAGATCCCTCGGTTTCCGCGAGCTCAGATCTTTAATACCGAATCGGGAAAGCATGTCATGGCAGCGTCCTTGCGCTTCCGAATCCGAGAGATCTCGAAGTGCAAAGGCGACGTTCCGCGCCACGGTCATGTGTGGAAACAGCGCGAGGTCCTGAAAGACATAAGCGAGCCTGCGGTTTTGAGGGCTGCAATCGAGCCGCGCACGTGAATCGAAGAGAACCGTCGCGCCTAGCGAAATCTTTCCTTCGCCTGGCATTTTGATTCCGGCAATGCAATCGAGCACGGAGGTCTTGCCCGCTCCGGAGGGACCGAACAGCACGTTGAATCCCGGAGCAGCATCGAACCTGCAATCAAGTTGAAAAGCCGCAGACAGGCGCAGCCGGATTTCAGCCTGAAGAATGTTCAAGCGTTTCGTGCACCCTGCCACCAGATATGACTTCTTCTATTCAGGGCGTACACAAAGGCCAGAGTCACGAAGGAGAAGATTAACAGCAGCGCAGAAGTTCGCGCGGCAAGGGCATAGTCGAGTGCCTGGACTTCATCGTAGATCGCGATGGAGATGGTTTGCGTCACGCCCGGGATATTGCCGCCGACCATCAACACCACGCCAAACTCTCCAATCGTGTGAGCAAAGCTGAGGACCGCGCCAGTGATTACGCCGGCTTTGGCAATAGGAAGAATGATCGTGCGAAAGATTCGTCTACGCGATGCGCCCAGCACAGCGGCAGCATCCAGAAGCTTGCGGTCCACTGACTCGAAAGCATTGACCATCGGCTGAACCGCGAACGGGAAGCTGTAAAGTACCGAGGCAATGACCAATCCGGGAAATGAAAAAGCCAGCCGCGCGGAAAAGAGCGATTCCGCGATGCGCCCCAATGGGCTCCGTGGTCCTAAAGCGAGCAGCATGTAATAGCCGAGCACGGTGGGCGGCAGCACGAGCGGTAGTGCCACGACGGCTTCGATCAGAAACTTCCATCGTCGGCGGGAGAATGCAATCCAGTATGCGACCGGGACTCCAGCCACGAGCAGAATGAGGCAGACAATTGTAGCCAGGCGCAGACTCAACCAAATTGCCGGCCAGTTCATCGCTCCGTTTCCTCTGAAGAAAATCCGTATTGTCGAAGGAGGAAAGCGATTTCATTGCTCTTCACAAATTGAAGAAACATGCGTGCGAGGTTCTTATGCTGTGAATCCTTGAGAATTACTGCCGCCTGCTGCAATGGTGGATATAAATTTTGGGGAACGGCGAAGTATCTGCCTTTGCCCTTCATCCCGGGAGCAAGGACAAGCGACAGAGCAACAATTCCAACGTCCGCGTTTCCCGACTGCACGAACTGCGCCGTCTGCGCGATGTTCTCCCCCAACACCAATTTCGAAGAGACGCTATCCCACAACCCTGCGCTCTTAAGTGCGGCTTCGGCGGCGCGTCCGTAAGGTGCGTGCGCGGGATTTGCGATCGCGATCTTTTTTGCTGCATCTGCGCCTAGGATCGAGAGGCCTTTGCTCACATCAACAGTCGAACCCTCCGAGGCCCACAAAGCGATCTTGCCTGTCGCATACCTGTAAAGCGACCCAGGCTCGATTAGTCCCGCAGCCTGCAATTTTGTGGGATAGTCCACGTCGGCAGAGAAGAAAACATCGTAGGGAGCGCCGTTTTCAATCTGTGCGAAGAAGTTTCCCGATGAGCCGAATGAAAGCTTCACTCTGGCTCCAGATTGTTGCTCAAATCGTGCCGCAATGTCCGTCATAACCGGCTGCAGATCGGCTGCGGCGGCAACGGTGAGGCTCTCCTGTGCAAATACCTGTAAAGCGCTCGCCAGAAGCGCCACGCAAATCGAAAGAATTCTCATCGGTCGTAACGAGAGAGATAGATGGATTAATACGGTACTAAGGGAGTAGTTTATACGATTTAAGCTGGATATGCGTCGCTACTCTGGAACGACGATCATCACTTCCGTGGACTTGATCAGAGCGGCGGCCACCATGCCTTTCGTGAGCCGCATCTCGCGAGCCGCGTCGGCGGTGATGATGGACGTAATTTTCTGGTCGCCGATGCCGAGCGTGACCTGTGCGAGCAACCCTTCCAGCTTCACGTCCATGATGCGCCCGATAAGCTGGTTGCGTCCGCTGATGCGGCGGAAGCTCTGTCGCCGCTTGGGAATAGCTCCATGCTTGCGCACCGAGGCAAGATATCTGTCTAATTCCGATTCGGGAACGCGATGGTGTCCACCTGCGGTAAGCACGGTCTTCAGCTTGCCGCGATAAATCCACTGCTTGATCGCAGGATAACTGATTCCGAGCACCTGCGCTGCATCGCGGGGCGTGTAGAGCTTCATTGAGTAGCTCCTAAGCTGCTAAGCTCCTGAGCTTCTGAGCCGCACGATGCAAGAGTGGAGCGGATCATCGCGAGCAAGACGCGCTCATCAAGATGGCTGAGAAGCTTAGCAGCTTAGGAGCTTAGCAGCTAAATGTGACAGTGGCTCAGCCCGCGCTTGGCCAGATATTTCTGGTGGTAGTCTTCCGCGGGATAGAACGTTGAAGCCGGCGTGATTTCAGTGACGATGGGGCGCTTGAACTCACCCGCGGCCTGCATCTTCTCTTTTGAGGCGCGTGCCTGCCGTTCCTGCTCCGGCGAATGGAAGAAAATTGCTGAACGATACTGCGTCCCGACGTCCGGGCCTTGGCGGTTCAGTGTTGTGGGATCGTGCGCCGACCAGAATACCTCCAGCAGCTTTTCGTAGCTCACCTTGGACGGATCAAACGTGACCTGTACGACTTCGGCGTGCCCGGTTTCATCGGTGCACACGTCTTTGTATGTGGGATTGGCTGTGTGGCCGCCAAGATAGCCGACTGTGGTCTCTGCGACTCCGGGAATCTGCCGGAAGCTTTCTTCTATTCCCCAAAAGCATCCGGCGGCAAATGTTGCTTTCTCCATAATGACCTCTATTCATTCTAGAACGGAGTTACGAGGTCATCGGTCCTTCAGGCGAAACACGAACTTTAAGCCTGACCAGACATCGTCCACCGCACAGACCTTCACATCCACCAGCCCTGCCTTGAGTCCCAGTTCACGCACGACGTTTTCGTCGAGATCCGTCTTTACGCCTGATGATTTCTTGGGCCAGGAGATCCAGACCATGCCGTCAGGCTTCAGCGCGCTTTTCAATTTGGGAAAATTGTGCGCCAGATCACTGCGGCTGGTCGTGAAGATATGCGCAAAGTCTATATCTGCAGTGATCTTTGCCGCGCGCTGAAATTCTCCCGCCCTTTGCAATTCCGCTTCGTAGCCGCCTGGATTGCCGGAAAACCAGACTCTGTCTCCCGCTTTGATCCCAAGCTTCTTGTAGAGAGGTGTGCCGGAATATCCAGCCGTCTTCATGTGCGCTCTCCGGAAGGTGCGTTGTGCGTTCGCTATACTGCAGTTTTCAGGCTCTTTAGCGCAAGCAGAGATTCCATAATGGCGCTCATCATCCGTTCTTCAGAAATTCACGCTGCCGGCTGTTACACGACGACGCCCATCCGCAAGGGTTCACTCGTGGTGGAATACACCGGGCCGCGCATCTCGCCGGAGAAGGCTGACGACATCTACGATGGCCGTTCGACAACTTACTTATTCGGGCTCCGCAACGGTAAACAGGTCATCGATGGCCATGGCACTGCGATGTTCATCAATCATTCCTGCGATCCCAACTGCGAGACCGACGAGATAGATGGGCGCGTTTGGATTATTGCAGTGCGTGCCATCAAAGCCGGCGAGGAGCTCACCTACGACTACAAACTCTATGACGGAGCGGAAGACGATCCAGCGCCATGCTCCTGCGGATCAGCAAAATGCCGCGGCACCATGTATTCCGAAGAGGAGATTGCCCGGCAGAAGAAGCCGAAACACTCCAGCAAGTCAGACCATTGCTAGTTGAAGAGCCGAGGTCTAGAAATCCCTTGTGCCTCGGAATCCAGACAGTGAAATCGATGATGGTCACTTGGCTTAGCAAGCGGCAATTCTCCAGGTAGGGGTTTCGCGCGTCTCCTCGGGCAATTTATTAGAAAACTTCCAGGGTGTTGGATTATTGCTAACAAACTGCAGGACAGAGACTTGCGCGAAATTATTTAATGGCACTTTCAGAATTTACGCGGTGCTGTTATTAGGAGTTATTTGAATTCAGCGCCAGGCGTGTGCGGAATCGGACGATCACCCATCCTGTTGCGCCAGAGGATCGCGTTCAGCACGCCAGCATCTGCAGCATCGGCGTGGGAGAAGTCGAGTTCAGCTGATTTCTTAGCGTCAGCGCCCTTGGCCGGATTCATTTTGTAGATCAGTCCGTTATCGCGGTTGGTTGTATCCGCAGTGTATGGCGGCTGATCCCCAGTCCCGGAAAACATCGCTGCCATCACAGCGGCGCGGGCGTCGTTATTGTTCATTGGCGGAGCGCCGAGCAGAGCTTCCATCGTGTGAACCATGTTTACGGTCGTGTAGAACGTGTGATCCACAAACGGTTTGCCCTCTGCGGAGCGCGGCGAAAAGCGGCTGATCGCCCAGGCGATGCTGCGATGGGCATCCACGTGGTCGGCACCGTTTTGCGCATCATCTTCCAAGATGAAGATCGCCGTATCCTGCCAATACGCGCTGTGCGAAACCGCCTCTACTACTCTGCCAACAGCAAGATCGTTGTCGGCGACAGCCGCCGAAGGAGTCGCAATTCCCGATTTGGTACCTGATGTGTGGTCGTCCGGCAGGCGGAGCAGGATGAATTGCGGCATCGTGTCCTGATCAGCATTTCGCTTGTTCACGAACTGCTCGAACTCGTTCAAGAATTCATCTGCGCGAAGCTGATCTGGAAAATTTAAATTGAAGTCCGGATATCGCGGATCGAAATGGCCCTCCAACTCAGGTTTGGTCGCGATGTTCTGCTGCACCATCGGGATCGCCCACGGCCACGGGCTCGGGGATCCGTGCGGCTGGCCAAGGTAGTCGGGCAGCGGCTCGCCGAATTTAACAGAATTGCGCGTGCACCCGCCGCCTTGCTGCAATGGTGTGCCGGCTTGCGGCATCTCTTCCGTTTGCTTTTGACTGCAGAACTTCGTCGAGATGAATTCACCATAGTGGCGATAGGTGATGCTATGCCGGGCGAAGTTGCCCCATAGGTATCCGGTAGCCGGTTCGTTGACATCGGGAATGTGTTCCCGAATGGGATAGCGCTCGTTGACGACTCCTTCGTAGTCATATGTGCGCTCCTTGCCGCGATAGCCGATCTCCCACGTTTGCTCGGTGTAATCGCTGGAGATCGCGGCATTGGACCAGACATGTCCGTCGCCCGAGACCTCGCCGCTGTCATAAAAGTTGTCAATCACTCCGAACTGGCGCGCGAGCTTGTGCTCATTTGGACTTACATCCTCTCCGAACATGGTCAGCGAAGGATCTCCGTCACCAACGCCGAGATCGCCGAGCACCTGGTCGTAGCTGCGGTTCTCTTTAATGATATAAATCACGTGCTTTATGGGATTGCCTCCGCCGGCAAAGGCAATCTGGTCGGCGTTGCCGCGCATGAGATTGCTGGCTTCGACCTCTTGTGTCCAATCAGAAAGGTGAGCGTCTATCTCATTCAGCTTCACGCGGGCGATGGATCCGTGCAGCAGAGTAGCGATATAGCTGGTGCGTTCTTTCCCATTCACCTTGCCAGTCAAGCCCTTGTTCGGCCCAGTGCTCTGGCCTTTGCCGGTAGCAACGAACAGCTCTCCATCGTGAACAGCCAGCGCTGTGGGATACCACTCGGTGGGAATAAATCCGCGAGGATTCGAATTCGATTCAGGGCTGTCGAAGACAGCTATCGCGTCGGAGCTCGCATTGGCGACGAATAAACGCTGCCCGTCGGGCGTGAGCACGAGGGCAATTGGGAAATTGCCGCCATACTGTTGGTCAGGCAGTTTGGTACTAAGATACGAGGCCTCGCTATTGTCACGATTGATGACAGCTACTTCATCCGTGTTGGCGAGGGCAACGTAAAGGCGCTTCTCATCTGGGCTCAGCAGCAGTGCGGTCGGATGCGACCCCGCCGCTTCCAACTTACTCGGAAGATGCAATTCGAACATGTGCCGCACCGAGCCTTGTGCCAGATCGATTTCCGCCACTCGCGAAGCGTTCCAAAGGCTTACGTATCCTGTGCTTCCGTCTTTCGTTGTCGTTGCTGCGAATGGATAGGAGCCCGGCACAGCACGATAAACAGCAAGGTCAACATTCTTTGTGACCTTTTTGCTTTTCACATCGACAATCTCGGCCGAGTCCGAAAGATTATCGGCGACGAGGAGCATCTCTTTTCCGTTCTGCCGAAAGGCACAGATGCCACTCGGATATGGAACTGTAAATCCAGGACCCTTGCTCGGCTCTTCGTCAGGTTCGTCAGGCATCGCCTTCGGCTGCGCCGGCCGGTTCGAGGCGGGAAAGCGGATGAATCCTGCTGCCTTTACTTTTCCCTTCGAGAACTTGTAAATGGCAACTCCGCTGCCTGTACTTCCGGAGTTTTTGCCGGAAGGGTCGGTCATGGAGCTCATACTGGCATAGAGCTCTTTTCCATTGCTGCTGAAGGCAAGTCCGTAGAAAAAAGATTGGCGCGCCCTGCGCTCAAGGCGTTTGTCGGGAAAATCGGTCAATTCGTTCTTGGCAATATCCAATACCCCGATCGACTGGCTGTAATCGGAATCGAACGTGCCATATCCGTCGTTGAGCAGCGCGAGGTACTTTCCATCTGGAGAAAGCGCTATTGCGGTGGGGAAACTGTTGGTGCTTTGCGGATTGCCGGGAACCGGCTCCAGCAGCAACTTGCTGCTCGGCAGCCCGAGCCTGCCATTTTTGTCAGTAGAACCGTGAAGGATGCGGAAACCTAGGATAAATCCACCCGTAAGAACCAGTAGAAGGCCAGCCAAGGTACGTTTCATAACCAGCGATGGTAATTGAGGACAGCGAATCCTCAAACCAAATGCTTCACTGCTTTCGCCGAAGCCCCTGCAGCAAACGCCAGCGCCGTCGTCGCCTTGGAAAGATCGCCTCCATCGATGGTGAGTGCCCCGCTGTTCGCTCCTTCGACTCGCATGAAGACTGAGGACGGCGTTAGAAGACGTGTGGCCGTCAACAGCACGTCGCGTGTATCGATGAAACGTAGGGTCGATTCTGCCTCTTTGGTTCCTTGTACGCTGAAAGCATTCACGGCCGCGTCTTCGACGCGATCGAATACGACTGCAGGGCGTGCTTCCGTTGCGCTTACTTCGAAGCGGACATTGTTCAGTGTGAGTCCACGCACGTTCCGAGCATACAGCGCGTAGCTGGGGAGCACGCCGTTCTGGAAATATTCGCCGGCGATCTTCGGAACGTCACGAACTGCGGCTTCTTCGGTGGTCCCACCGCCGGGAAAAGTGACGTGAACGTCGTCAAAGGAAATCCTTTCGATCGTCATGTCCACACCGTTTAGAGCGATGCACGATTTGATCTCAGCTGGGCGGTAGTCGCTGGTGAATGGAACGTCCGGAAAAGGCTCGGGAACAACCACCCGGGCATGAATTCCGCGAAACGCTATATTGCGCACGATGCCCGGCTCACCGGTTGCTTCTTGCGGCTCTGAAGGAGAAGGAGTTTGCGCGGTTACGCCTGGACGACGCGGGCCAAGGTTGATCGAAATTGGTCCGGTAACTCCGTCCATAACCAAGTTGGAAAAAGACATATTCTCAAAACGGGAACCCGGGCCGCACCGCATTTTTATCGGGCAGCCGAAGGTGTGATAGATCAGGCAATTCGATACTGCAATGTTCTCGGCTACTCCTCCGCCGAACCTGAAGACGGACCATCTTGTGCTGAAAGAACAATTGCTCACGGTGACAAATTTGCAGCTGCCGAAGAGGGCACAGGCATCGTCCTGGCACTCGATATCGCAGTCGCTGATGTGGACGCGCTCACAACTGATGAAGTGGAAGCCGTCGTTGTTGTGGTTCACGCGGTTGTAGATATGAATGCCGCGTAGTTGGATATAGCTCGACTGGATGATGCGAATCGAGTGATACGCGCTCTGAGTGAGAAAGATGTCACGGACCGTGACATTCCTGCACTGGTGAAAGAGCAGGTGATAGGGACGGTTGTTCCCGCCGCGACCCGATGGCGGAGGCACGCCTCTCTCTGGACTGCGAAACTGCGCGCCCTGCCCATCAATCGTGCCCGGTCCTTCGATCGTGAAGTTTTCAGCTTTGACAGCAAAAATCAGGCCAACGTTGCCGTCGTTCAAAGTTGAGTCTCCGCGTAACGGGATGGCGTCCACCGCGCGATATTGCTTGCCGTCAGCGCTACCGAGCAGCTTGCCTTGGGCTGCGATATGCAGAGTGACATTGCTCTTTATCTCGACGGTTCCAATTACGAACGTCCCGGCTGGCACGAGCACCGTTCCGCCCTCATCGCGGCTGCAGGCATCGATTGCGGCTTGCAGGGCTGCAGTATCGAGTGTCGCGCCATCGCCCTTGGCGCCGAAGTCGCGGATGTTGTAAGCGCGCGTCCCCCTGCTGTTGGCATCCGCAGACGCTCCGGCTAACTGCTGCTCGCGCTGTGAGGACGATCCGGAAGCAAACATTTCATTTGCGCCGAATACGCCCGAGGCAATCGATCCTGCGGTCATGGCCTTTAACCATCTGCGCCGAGAGAAAGACTGGTTCGTAGGTTCCGTCATTGATTTATTCATCTTTCATTATTTGAAAACTGAGTTGCTGTAATTGAACCAAACAAGATGGAGGTTCACACGTTTTTCGTCAAGAACGTCCGTCGGAGTTTCATGAACCGAAATCTCGCTCGAATCTCCGGAAGGAATTAAACGATCGCGTCCTCACAAAAGCACATTAAGGCACTCGGGAATGCGTAAACACCCCATCGCATACACCAGTCGCCGAGCAGCAAGCTGGTACACTGCTTGTTTCGCAGCACATCGTACCCGTGCATCGTCGCCCATCGATCAGCAGTTTCTTCCTCCTCATAATTTCCGCGCTGCTGACGAGCTGCACGCAGAGGCTTCCCGATTACCCACCTTCGTATCGCGAATATGCGTATGTGACGAATGGCAAGAGCAGCAGCGTGTCGGTGCTCGACACGCGAAACTTTCGACCGCTGACGACGATTCCGGTGGGAATGAATCCGACTGGCGTCGCGACTAATCCGAAGAAGAACGAAGTCTATGTTGTGAACACGGGATCGAGTTCGTTGAGCGTAATCGATGCCGAGCTGAACAATGTGGTGAAGACGATCTCGCTCGGCAAGAATCCGTATTTTGTTGATGTCGCGCCCGACGGAACTCGCGCCTACGTCGCCAACTCGGGGTCGAACACTGTATCCATCGTCGATCTTGGGACTCGACGCGTGGTACGCACCATTGCAGTCGGAAATGCACCAGGGATGGCTCGGGTCTCTCCCGACGGAAAGATCGTCGTTGTGGCAGAGAGATTGGGCAATTCCATTTCGGTCATCGACACCGCACGAATGGCCGTGCGATCCTCGATCTCGGTCTGCAAGGAGCCTACGGACGTTCAGATCCTGCCGGACTCAAGCAAAGCTTTCATTGCCTGTAGCGGTTCTGCACAAGTGGCTGCGATAGCTTTGAACGTCCCCTCGTCAGCCAAGTCGTCTGCGCCCGACCGCCTGCTCGCGCTTCTCGATGTGGGAACGACGCCGGTGCAGCTGGCTCTTAAACCCGACGGGGGTGAAATCTTCGTGAGCAACTTTGGAGCAGACACAATTTCGGAGATCGCTGCAAACACGAATGAAGTTGGCGGCAGCTACGTGATCGGCGCTGGCCCGGTGCGCGGAGTGGTGAGCGCCGACAATGCGATTCTCTACGTGAGCAACTTCAAATCCGATACAGTGGGCATCTATAGCATCGATGATGGCAAAGCTCTGGGATGGATTCAGGTGGGCAATCGTCCTGATGCGCTGGCGGTTTCACCCAATCAGAATTTCCTGTTTGTGGTCGATACGGGAGCAGGTGATGTGACGGTGATTCGCACATCGGTTTCGCAGCGCTCGAATGTGCCACGCGAGCGCTGGTTCCCGACTCTGACCATCATCCCCGTCGGGCAGCAGCCCAATGCAATTGCAATAAAAGCATTTCTTTCTTCAAGGCAAACAGCTCTGCCCTGAGCGGCTCGGTCGTCCCGGCAACTCTCGATTGCTGCCCACACCCCCTGAAAATCACGCATCGAATTTCTGCAACAACGCATAGTGCAGGAACTCATGCCAACGCTCCGCAATGGTCTACCGGCGCTCCTCTTCTTTTTTGCGCTTGGCGCTTCGAGTCAATTTTGTATCGCCGACTCAAATTCCATTTTGGGAGACACAGCTCGCGTCCGCGCTGCCGATGGCATCATCGCTCTAGGAACACAGATTCACACGACGGCGCTCGATTGCTCGCACTTTGTGAATTCAATATTTCAGCAGGCTGGTCTTTATTATAAGTACGAGCCCTCACGGGTTCTTTATCGTGGAACAGCGGCGTTCAGGCGAGTCTATCGTCCCCAGCCGGGAGATTTGATCGTCTGGCCTGGGCATGTCGGTATCGTGGTCGATCCGGAGCACACCACGTTTATCAGCGCGCTACGGCGCGGCGTGAGGATCTCCTCTTACACATCCAGATATTGGCGGCGGCGCGGCCACGCCCGCTTTCTGCGATATAGGTTCCTGCCCAGCGACTCTCCTTTTGTGTGGGAAGCAAGCACTGCCAACGCATCCAGCTCGACGTTTACAAATCCAGGCATGCAGTGAGTCTGGACCGGGTCTTCGCGCAGAGTAGCTGATGAGAACAGCCGAACTGTTCTCATCAAACTGATTCGCAGGGTGCAGGAATGCCTCATTTCATTCAGACACATTTTGCGTGTCGTGATCTGGACGAAAGTTGTAGTCCTTCAGCAACTCTCCAACGCTGCGGACGAGTCGGTAGCGGACAGCATCGCCGCACTGGTTGCATTTTGGGAATCTCTTCAATGCTAGAATCGCGGTCTCGTGCGGTAGGCGGTGCGCGTAGTGCACGACGCGGTAAATACCCTTGATCTGCACGGAATCGCCCGCGCGGAATAATGCCTGCTGATCTTCAGTCGGTATTGCGGGAGGAACCAAAGTCTCTGTTCTCCTGAATTGGATTTTCAAAACTAACGATCCAAGTCAGAATCAACAGCGCAGGATAGAACTGCTCCACGCTCCTGAACAGAGAGAAACGCCATCCTTAAAAGCCTGCTCTTGGGAACGACAGAAAAAATCAGGCGGCAGCAACCCTATGAGGGCTGCGACGAAAGCCATCATCAAAAGGAAAGTCTGATACTGGACGTCCCTCAGCACACCATTGTCGAGGTCCACCTGCGGCATTACCAGGACCAGGCAGACAACGAGTGCCAGGAGCAAAGCGGCCAATGCTTTAAATCGCCTTGGCATTTTGGGAGCATACCACACCTTCTTTGACACTCACGCAAACGCACGGCGTGAAACTCTCATCACGCCTGAAATAAATTCGAAAGTAATTTTTGAATGATCTTGGTGAGCTCAGCATGCGCGAACGGCTTCTGCAAAACGACAACGTCGGGATCAGGCTCGCCAACCGAACCTGCGCCCACGGAATGCGCGTGCGTGTAGCCTGACATCAAAATTGTCTTCATCCCTGGCCATCTGGCAATCCGAGTCAGTACTGATAAAAGCCGCGTCCGGATTTGCGCCCCAGCCAGCCGGCATCCACCATTTTGATCAGCAGCGGGCACGGCCGATACTTCGGATCGCCAAGCCCGTCGTGCAGCACACGCATGATGTCGAGACAAACGTCCAGCCCGATAAAATCGGCTAGAGTGAGGGGACCCATGGGATGCGCCATTCCCAATTTGAATACCTCATCGACAGCAGCGGGAGTGGCAACTCCTTCCATAACGGCATACATAGCCTCGTTCAGCAGCGGCATCAGGACGCGATTGGACACAAAGCCCGGTGCGTCGTTCACTTCGACGGGAGTTTTGCCTAGCTTTTCCGAGAGCGTCTTGACGGTCTGATAGGTCGAGTCGGAAGTGGCCAGTCCCCGGATGACTTCTACCAACTTCATTACGGGAACCGGATTGAAGAAATGCATGCCAATTACTTTGTCGGGACGCCGAGTGAGCGTGGCGATCTTTGTAATGGAAATAGAAGATGTATTGCTCGACAGGATCGTTTCGGGACGGCAGATTTGATCGACATCGCGAAAGATCTCAGACTTGATTTCAAATTTCTCTGTAGCCGCTTCGATCACGAAGTCGCATTCGGCCAGAATTCTGCGGTTGAGCACTCCGCGAATTCTGGAACGAGCTGCATCGCTCTCCTGCGATGTGATTTTGTTCTTCTCGATTTCGCGCTGAAGGTTCTTGTGGATCGTCGCGATTCCGCGATCAAGAAATTGCTGTGCGACCTCGCAAAGGATCACGTCGTACCCACTGCGCGCAAAGACGTGGGCTATGCCGTTGCCCATTGTTCCAGCTCCAATCACTCCGACTTTGCGAATCTCCATTTGGGAATCCTCATTCCTGGACAGACAAACGGTCGAGTTTAGCAAATCGTCGCGTCTCACATACTACAAGAGCTCACTCGGGCAGCGTGATCAATGTGACATGATCGATTTCCCGTTGCAGGAATCGGCTTCCGAGAATCTGGAATTTATTCACAGAGTCAGTCGCAAAAAACTGCACGACAGGAGTGCGAGATGACACTCGCTGAATCCCCAGCGCCGTAGCCGCATCATGGGCCGTTGCCTGAGCAGAATCCACCAACTGCAGCTTGTCCCGCAAGATGCGGTGCAGAAGCGGCTTGAGCAAGGGATAATGCGTGCATCCGAGAACCAGCACATCTGCGAAACCGTCACGGCCGCGTTGCTCCTCTTCTAATTCCCGCAGATAAATGTGCGCCACCTGCTCCGTCACCGGATGATCGATCCATCCTTCTTCCACCAGCGGAACGAAAAGCGGGCAGGCCTTCTCAATCGCGGAAATCCCAAATTTCCGTAGTTCTCGCTCATATGCATGGCTGGAAACCGTCGCTGCAGTTCCAATCACGTAAACACTCTTATTGCGCGTGATTGCAGAGGCGGCCCGCGCTCCGGGAGCAATCACTCCCAGAACTTCGGTTCGCACCGCTACTCGAATGCTGTCCATCGCGAGCGCACTCGCCGTATTGCAGGCGATCACGACGTACTCGGCTCCATGCTGGATGAGGAACTCGACGCTGGAAACCGCGTAACG
>Ga0134125_10001073_pt1 | contig 34625 bp, 31 predicted proteins | sample KB31751_FD_96464 | JGI IMG/M metagenome (GOLD analysis project Ga0134125, IMG submission 96464) | Terrestrial soil microbial communities with excess Nitrogen fertilizer from Kellogg Biological Station, Michigan, USA - KB3-175-1 | ecosystem: Environmental > Terrestrial > Soil > Unclassified ...
CTCATCAGCAAGACGGTGCAGTCAGGACCAGCGGCTTCTGCGGTCCGCTTGAAGAACCAGGACGAACTACCGCAGGACGGCACATTGTCATTTTTTTTGAAAACGGAAGTACCGGAAACATTTCCGCGCAAAGAAAAAATTGAAGTTGCCACTCAGGATGGCTCTTTCCATACTGCGCTGAGCCTGGACAACGGAAATCTGATACTGCAGGATTCCACGACTGTCATGGCGACGTTTGATCCGCAGAAGAATTTTGGACCGTCTGCATTCGGGCCGTTGCGCTACCGGGCTGTTGATCCGCAAGGCCTCGTGGGCGCGTGGCAGCCGCTGGCCACGCTGGTGCGGATTCCATCTTTGAAGGAAATTCGCTGTCCCGATAGTCCCGACAAGCAATGCTCGCTCGTGGGAAGCAATCTGTTTCTGATTGACTCGGTCGCATCGGACGCGCAATTTACGAGCGCGACTCCAGTTGCGCTCGGTTTCGCGGAGCCGGAATTAAGCGTGCCTCGGCCGAATGGCACATTGTTGTACTTGAAGCTGCGCGACGATCCTTCGACCGTAAACACCGCCGTGCTTCCGGTTATGCCTGAGGAGTAAAGCCTTTGCGGCTGGAGACGGGCACGAAGCCGCGCATGAATCCCGCCGCTCCCGCTACACATCTATAGGGCATGGCGCACGAAGATTCTGTTCTGTTGACCGCCGACTATTCGGAGGGAATTGCTGAACCCTCCCCGTCCACTCCATTGGACGATGCTCTCCTGCTTGACGCATATTCCAACGCTGTTGTCTCCGCCGCGGAGAGTGTGAGTCCGTCGGTGGCAAAAATCGATGTGACCCAGACCGCCCGCGGGCGTTCGGGAGAAGAGCAGGAACAGCATGGCGGAGGCTCGGGTTTTGTTTTTACTCCCGATGGATTGGTCCTTACCAACAGCCACGTGGTGCATGATGCCAAACGGATTGACGTCTCTCTTCCCGATGGCAGGCGTTTCCCCGGTCATTTGATCGGAGACGATCCGGCAACAGACCTGGCCGTTGTTCGGGTTGACGCTCCCAACTTGCACGCAGTCCCGCTGGGAAATTCTCAGAAGCTGCGAGTGGGACAACTGGCGATCGCCATTGGCAATCCTTACGGATTCCAATACACGGTTACGGCTGGCGTGGTGAGCGCACTCGGGCGGTCGTTGCGTTCTTATTCCGGACGCCTGATTGACGACGTCATCCAGACCGACGCGTCCTTAAATCCAGGTAATTCCGGGGGGCCTTTGGTTTCGTCGAATGGCGAGGTAATCGGAGTAAATACGGCCACGATCATGGGTGCCCAAGGATTGTGCTTTGCCATTGGCATCAATACCGCAAAGCTCGTGGTTAGCAGTTTGCTGCGCGATGGAGTGGTGCGCCGCAGTTATATCGGAATGCAGGGGCAGACCGTCCCGCTGCACCGGCGGCTGATTCGCTTTTACGATCTGCCGCAGGAGAGCGGTGTTCTTGTGATTTCCGTGGAAGATAACAGTCCCGCGCTCCGCTCTTTTTTGCGCGAGGGCGACATCATTGTCGCCATGGACGGCCACGCAGTCGCGGGAATTGACGACCTGCATCGTTTGTTGACGGAAGAAAAGGCGGGGGTGCAGATCGCGTTGACTATTCTTCGGCATACAGAACGACTGGAGATTAGACTGACGCCGACGCGGCGAGAGAATTAGTACTCGTGACGCTGCTCTTCTAATGCGCGAGCACCCCTCTGCTCATTGCATCCCCTGCTTCGCTGTGTTAGCTTCAACATTTAGAAGAGGTTAGCGTTGCGAGCGACAATTCCTGCCGGGCTGGATCGCAAAGAAGCAGAAATTTTCGAAGAGCTTGATCCGGCACGGCTTCCAAAGCATATCGCCATCATCATGGACGGCAACGGACGCTGGGCGCGCAAGCGTCATCTGCCCCGCATCGCCGGACATCGCGCTGGAGTAACGTCGGTGCGCGTGGTGGTGGAGACTGCCTCCCGCATCGGCATCCCTGCGCTCACGCTTTATGCTTTCTCGGAAGAAAACTGGAAGAAGCGCCCCAAGGCCGAAGTCAATTTCCTGATGAGCCTGCTCTGCCGCTACCTGAAGCAGGAAGTACCCACGCTCGACAAAAACAACGTTCGGCTCCAATACATTGGCCGCTTCCACGAGTTGCCCAAGACCGTGCAGGAAAAGATGGATTGGGCCCGCGAAGCGACGGCGAGCAATACGGGAATGATTCTGACGCTTGCTCTCAACTACAGCGCACGGACGGAAATCGTGGACGCTATGCGCTCCATCCTTGACGCCGCCTCGCGGAATGGCGGCGTAGAGCATGTGAGGATTGATGAAGACGCCATCTCGCGGAATCTATATACCAGCCATCTGCCTGATCCCGATCTGGTGATTCGCACCAGCGGTGAAATGCGCTTGAGCAATTTTTTGCTGTGGCAGCTTGCCTATGCTGAAATTTGCGTCACATCCACGTTGTGGCCGGAATTTCGCGGTACGCACCTGCTGGAGAGTATTGCCGATTATCAGAAACGCGAACGCCGTTATGGAGGCTTGGCCGACAACGTGAACCATGGTCACAGCCACCCCGCGAAAGCAGCCCGGAGCTAGCGCCCATTGCAACTTCTTAAGCGAATCCTCACCGCCATTGTCTTGATTCCGATAGTTTTATTGCTTGTGCTCGCCGCGCCGGTTCCGGTGCTGGCGTTTGTCACCGCGCTGGTTGCGTTGCTCGCGACCGATGAACTGCTCAAGCTTTCAGCCGGCTACGGCATTCACCCCATTCGCTGGACGACATTTGCCGCCGTCGCGATATTTTTCGCTTTCATCGCGGTAAATCCCGGAGGCAACACTGATCTGCTTTCCACCGCAGGCACAATTTACGCGGCGGTCCTTTTGGCTGCGCTTCTGCCGTTTATCTTTTCGGTAGTCGCAATGCGACGCCTCGATCTGCGTACTGCCTTCCCTGCCGCCATGGTCTCCGTTTTCGCCTTCGGATACATCGCGCTTCCCTTGGGACTGCTGGTGCAAGTCAGGGAGCAATGGCGCGGGGCGTTTTTGATCCTCTACCTGCTGCTGATCGTCTGGGCCGGGGATATTTTTGCTTATTTCGTGGGCAAGTCCCTGGGCCGTCATCTGATGTCACCGCGCATCAGCCCCAAGAAGACGTGGGAAGGCGCTTTTGCCTCGCTCGCTGCAAGTTTGATCGTTGGAGCATTGCTTTTTAGCTATGCCGGGCAAATCAGCTCCGCTTTGCTGAATGCTCACTTAATTGACAAAAAAGACGGCCTATTCGCGCTGCAAAAACCTCTGCTGTGGCCCACGCTGCTGCTTTCGGCAGCCATCAACATCGCCGCCCAGCTTGGAGATCTTGTGGAATCGCTCATCAAACGCGGCGCCGGAGTAAAGGATTCTGGTAGCCTGCTCCCAGGCCACGGAGGCATGCTTGACCGCATTGATGCCCTGCTCTTCGCCGCACCTATCCTGTGGTACTATGCGGCTTGGCGCGTATTGAGATAGCTCGCATAATTCACCCGCCCTCTAGCCATTTTCCTGACGCATGAAACGCATTGCCATCCTGGGCTCGACCGGTTCTATCGGGCGCAGCACCCTGAACGTTGCGGAGAGCTATCCTGAGCGTTTTCAGGTAGTTTCACTGGCAGCGGGGCGTAATCTTGAGTCTGCCTTCGAGCAGGCGCAGCGCTGGAAACCTCGCGTGATTTCCATCGCTGAGGAGGCCGATGCCGCCGCCCTGCGATCTCGGCTCAACAGCGCAAATCTGTCAGGAATCGAAGTTGTCCACGGCCCGGCCGGAACAGTAAAGGTTGCCACTCTTCCCGAGGCGGATTTCGTGGTCAGTGCGATCGTGGGAGTAGCAGGACTAGAAGCTACTTATGAGGCCGTAAAGGCAGGAAAAGCTATTGGCTTGGCCAACAAAGAATGTATGGTCGCCGCCGGTGAGTTGATCACGGCCGAAGCCCGAAAACAGGGCAAGCCGCTGCTGCCGATTGACAGCGAACATAACGCCGTTCACCAATGCCTGCGTGGCGGGCGGATGAACGAAGTACAGCGCATCTGGCTCACCGCTTCGGGCGGGCCGTTCCGCAACACTCCAAGATCGGAATTTCCATCTATTTCCGTGGAACAAGCTTTGAACCATCCCACTTGGCGTATGGGAAAGCGCATCACGATCGATTCTGCGACGTTAATGAATAAGGGTTTTGAGGTCATCGAGGCGTGCCGTCTGTTCAACATGCCGCCGGCGCAGGTCAGCGTGATCGTGCACCCGCAATCCACTATTCACTCCATGGTCGAATTTGTGGACGGCAGCATTCTAGCGCAATTTTCTGTCACCGATATGCGCCTGCCGATTCTTTACGCACTTACCTATCCCGACCGCATCAAATCGGATATGCGCTTCCCGGTCATGGACTTACGGCACCTCGAATTCTGCCCCCCGGACGTGGAAAAATTCCCTTGCCTGCGTCTGGCCTATGAAGCAGTGGAAGCTGGGGGCGCTAAGCCGGTGGCCCTGAATGCCGCGGATGAAGTTGCGGTCGCTGCGTTTCTGGAGGGCCAGATTCGCTTCGATCAGATCGCTCAAATTATTGAAGAAGTGCTGGGTGAAACAAAAGCGGGCCAATTAGAATCTATAAGAAAGGTGCTCGAAGCGGACCTTCAGGCCAGAAGCTTAGCGCAAGAAAAAGTAGGACGATTGGGCCGAAGTTCAACGAGCGTTGCTGTCGCAATACCCAAGAATTAATAGGAAATTATGTCTGGAATTCTCATTGATATCGTAGCCGTCGCCGTCATTCTCGGATTCATGATTTTGATCCACGAGTTCGGCCATTTCGCTGTCGCCAAGCTGCTGGGCGTGCGCGTGGAGCAGTTTGCCATCGGATTCGGCACCCGGCTGATTGGTTTTAAGAAGGGCGAGACAGACTACCGCATCAATCTGTTGCCGCTGGGCGGTTACGTAAAAATGAGCGGCGAGAATCCCATGGACGAGCGCACCGGCGACCCCAGGGAATTTCTGTCGCACTCCCGCTGGCACCGTTTTCTAATTGCCATTGCCGGGCCGTTCATGAACATTGTGCTGGCGATTGGCCTGCTTACGATTGTTTATATGGTTCATTATGAGCACGCTACTTACATGGACCAGCCCACCGTCATTGGCTGGGTTGAGCAGGATTCAGCCGCGGCGAAAATCGGCTTGCAACGAGACGACGTCATCACCCGGGTAGAAGGTATACAGAACCCGACATGGCAAGAGTTGATCGCAAAGATCATGCTCAGCCCGAATCAGCCGCTGAGCCTGAACGTGAGCCACGATGGCCAGACGTCCCAGAAAACGCTGGTGCCTGAAGCCACAGGGCCCTCGGAGATGGGGTTTGGCGGACTTGAACCCAAGCACGTTTTGGAAGTCACCGACCTGGAACCAGGTATGCCCGCAGACAAGGCGGGAATAAGAATCGGCGACGTGATGGTTGCCCTGAATGGAAAGCCGTTGCTTGCCGTCGGCCAAATGATTGACATCCTCAAACAAACCAAGGACCAGCCAGTCTCCTTGACGGTCTCCCGCGACGGCCAGATGAAGGACTTCACTCTCAAGCCCGTGTTAGACGACCTGGGCGGCGCCGACTCGCAACGATACCGTGTGGGAATCGGCAGCATGCCGACCAAAGTGATTCCGCTTTCGTTCCCCGAAGCTCTGACCCATTCGTTTGATACGAACAAGAAAACGTCAGTCCTGATCCTTGAACTGGTCGAAAAGCTTGTTCAACGCAAGGTGTCCATGCGCGCGGTTTCGGGACCCATTGGTATCGCACAAGCGGCGGGCGAAGCTGCACAGGAAAAAGGCTGGACCCCGCTCATGGAATTGACCGCCGCGATCAGTTTGAACCTGGGGATATTCAATCTGCTACCCATACCAATCCTTGATGGCGGGGTAATCCTCTTCCTGTTCGTTGAAAGCCTCATGCGACGCGATATTAGCCTGGCGATTAAAGAGCGTGTCTATCAGGCGGCCTTTGTGTTCCTGGTCCTTTTCGCTGTGATGGTGATTTACAACGACATTCGTAAAACCGGAATGTTGCCCTGACGGTCAGATTTCGATGCGCCGCTCTGTGTGCCTGCTCACGTACCAGCAGGGATTGAATCCGAAGTGCGGGAACAGCGAGTGCGTGCAGGTTTCCTGCTCGGTTCCGATGTAATCGTATTCAACTTTGTTGGCCTTTTTCGCAATCGCATAATAGCTTCGCACGGTAAATGCGCCGTAAGCGCCGCTTCCCTTCGCAATTCTAAACTTCATGACTACAAAATCTGCCGCATAAACCAAGATTGCCAACGCCATGAGATAAAGCAGCCCCTGGAACAATTTGCTTTTCACGGGTTCACCTTGTGCGGTCTGACACAAATCTGACAATGATCTGACAATGAAACATGCATCTCGGAGCGCCTAAACCGAATCTACTCAGGCAAATTGGAGCTAAATCAAGTCATTTCGCGACTTCGCGATTGAATACCAGGCTTGATCCTTAACCATGCTTATAAAATTATCTGCCGCCTTCTTCGTGCTGCTATGCAATATAGCAATGTTCGCGCAGCAAATCGCTCCGCGCGAAATCACTTTTATTCCGAACGCGGCGGACAGCTCGGTTTCGTTCAGCCTGGACGCGACCATGCACACCGTCCACGGGACGTTTGGTTTGAAAAAAAGCTCCGTCCGCTTTTCCCCGGAGAACAACCAGATTGGGGGAGAAATCGTGCTCGATGCGACCAGCGCGAAGACCGGCATTGAAGGCCGTGACAACAAAATGCATAAAGACGTACTGCAGAGCGCGCAATATCCTGAAATCACGTTTCGACCCGACCGCGTCGAAGGTACGATCGCGATGGAAGGCACGTCCGAAGTCCAGGTGCACGGAGTCTTTACGATTCACGGTGTCGCCCATGACATGACGGTCCCCACTGAAGTTGAAATCACGCCGCAGCATTGGCAGGCAACGTCACACTTCGATGTCCCGTATGTGCAGTGGGGAATGAAGAATCCAAGCAACTTTTTTCTGCACGTGAAGGACTCAGTGGAAATTGAAGTAAAGCTTTCCGGCGGCCCGCAGTAGCGAATTTAGCGGTGGCTTTTGCTTCGGAAATTCATCGCTGGAACCACTCACTCCAACCTAAAATAACGACTTCGACTCGGCAATCTTCAACTATAATTCCCGCGTTGTGCGGGCCCGCAAACGGAGCACTCCTCGAGGGGCGGGCGTTTATGGCGCTGAAGACCAATTACGCCAGTCTATAAGGCGGTTAGCACTATCGCCAACTATGAAGCGACAAAACCGGGCAGAAAAATCCTTGTATGGATCAGTCCGGGATGGCCCCTTCTTTCGACAGCAGGGGTTCAAGTGACTTCCAAAAACCAGAAAATCATCTTCGATGCAGTTGTTTCGCTTTCCACCAAACTGCGTCGTGCCGGCGTCACGATTTATAGCATTGATCCGCTGGGATTGAGAGACGCAGGTGGAATGCGAACGAACGATTATCGCCAATTCGTAAAAGGCGTGACTGCCGCGAAGCATGCAAATCCCGGCGACCTGGCACTGCGGGTCTTGGCTTATCAAACCGGCGGCCGAGTTCTGAACTCAAGCAACGATGTCACCGGTGAAATAGCCCAATCGGTTATGGACGCGAACGCTTATTATCCCTATCCTTTGATTCTCTCCCTGGGGACGGTCCGAATGATTACCATGCGGTCGAGGTCAAAGTGGACAAGCCAGGCCTTACGGCGCGCACGCGAACCGGATATTACGATCAGCCGTAGATAGACAGGGTTATTCGGGAAGGTGGAATAGCGCTAAATTCTGTTCCAGCCGAGAGCGACTTCTTCCAGTTGCTGGCCTCCGATCTCAATCGGTTTTACGGCAAACTCTTCTGCTCCCATATGAATGTAAAAGTTCAGAGCAGGGTTCTTTCTTAACACCCATACGAACATGCTCTGAAAACCGAATCCGTGGATTGCCTCCACAGACTTCTCAAACAACAGCCTTCCAAATCCTTGTCGGTGGAGATTTTTCAATAGATAAATAGCGTGGAGTTCACCTTCATAGGCAAAAGACGGCTCCCGAGACTTTCCCGCCACCGCAAATCCCACAATGTCTTTATTTTGATCTTCAACCACGAACATTTTCTCGAACGGGCGTTGTTCAGCAAAGATCTCAAGCCACGCCCCAGTCCGCTTCTCATACGACATTGAATTCAGGAATCCCTGCGGGACAATTCCGGAATACGTTTCTTTCCACGAATCCACGTGCACGATAGCGATGCCCTTTGCATCCGCCGCGACAGCTGCTCGCACATTACAAGAAGTCATTTTTCCCGCGCCTCGCCGTGGGCCGCCACCGCCTCAACAATTGCCTCAACGTCATACACGCACCCCGCCCACACGCCTCCGCTTCGCTGAATCAGCGCGGCCCAGAGGCGCGTATCGTCGGGGAGTTGCGGGTCGGGAGCAAGATCGGCGCGAGGAGAGCGCAACGCGAGACGTCGCGCGCCTTCTTCCGCGTCAAACACTTCCCCATTCTCGCCGATGAAATTCGCGCTGCCTTCCAGTTTCTCGCGGTCGATCACAATTTCAATCAAATCGCCATCGCGGAGCTTTCCAATGGCCCCGCCCGCAAGCGCTTCCGGGGAAACATGCCCTATGCAAGCGCCGGTGGAAACTCCGCTGAAGCGCGCATCGGTGAGCAGAGCAACGTGTTTGCCGAACGGTAAATGCTTCAGCGCGGCGGTCACTTGATAAATCTCCTGCATGCCGGAACCCATGGGCCCGGCGCAGATGAGCGCCATCACGTCGCCTTCGCGTACTTCATGGTTCTTGATGGAGCGTATCGCCGCTTTCTCTGAGACAAACACTTTGGCCGGGCCGCGCTTGCGATAGACGCCGTCCTTATCCACGACCGAAGGATCAATCGCGGTGCTCTTGATAACTGATCCATCTGGGGTGAGATTGCCCACGGGAAAGCAAACCGTCGGCGTAAGGCCACGCGATTTGGCGCGGCCGGGGCTCATGATGACGTCATCGGGATCAATTCCATCAATTTTCTGCAATGCGGCGCGCAGCTCGTGGCGTCGGCGACTCTCCTTCCACCAGTCGAGACACGCATCCAACTTTTCTCCGGAGACGGTGATCGCTTGCCCATCAATCAATCCCGCTGCACGCAGATGCAGCATGACCTCCGGCACAGCTCCCGCCAGAAATACTTGAACTGTCGCAAAACCTTTAGGGCCGTTGGGCAATGCGTCCACCAGGCGCGGAACTTGCCGGTTAATGCGCGCCCAATCCGCCGCAGCAGGCCTTGGTAATTTCGCCGCATGGGCAATTGCAGGAATGTGCAGCAGAAGATTAGTGGAACCGCCAAACGCCGCATGCACAACCATTGCATTGCGCAATGAAGCTTCAGTGAGAATATTGCGCGTCCTCAAACCAAGCTCAAGCTGTCGCAGTACAGCTTTGGCGGAGCGCTTTGCCGCATCTAGCCAAACGGGTTGCCCTGAGGGCGCAAGGGCGGTGTGCGGAAGCGCGAGGCCAAGCGCTTCGGCTACCACTTGAGAAGTGGCGGCCGTGCCCAGAAATTGACAGCCTCCGCCTGGCGAGGCGCACGTGCGGCATCCGACCTCCGCCGCATAATCCATGGTGATTTGATCGTGGGCAAATCGCGCTCCGAGCGATTGGATCTTTCCCGCGTCTTCTCCTTCATCCGGTAGAAGCGTTACCCCGCCCGGCACCAGAACAGTTGGCAAATCATGACTCGCCGCAAGCGCCATCATCATTGCGGGTAGGCCTTTGTCGCAGGTCGCAATTCCCACCACGCCTTTTCTTGTAGGAAGCGAACGAATGAGCCGCCGGAAGACAATCGCCGCGTCATTTCTATAAGGAAGCGAGTCGAACATCCCCGTGGTGCCCTGCGTGCGGCCGTCACAGGGGTCAGTGACTGTACCGCTGAACGGCACTGCGCCCAGCGCCTTCAATTCGCGCGCCGCTTCGCCAACAAGCAGGCCTACTTCCCAATGCCCGGTGTGAAATCCCAATGCCACCGGAGTTCCATCTTCCGCTCGCAAGCCGCCATGCGTGCTCAGAATCAGGACTTCGGGCCCCAATAACTGGCTCGCGGGCCAACCCATGCCGACATTCAGGCTGAGTCCAAATATGTTTCCTGACGGCTGGTTGAGCAGCATATCGGCGGTAAGCGGCAACTTGCCCGCCGGCCCGACTGCATGAGTGCGCACGCCGCGCAATAATTCATCTGGACTTTCCAAGACTGAATCTAATGAGATGCCCGTGGGAATTCTCCTTTACGCGATAAACCATTTTACTGGCGTTATGCTGGCAGCGCACGATACGCGCCGAGCAATCTTTCGCTACAATTTAAGCGAACCATTTTAAGCGACACATTGAACGACACATGAAAATCTACCTTACAAACAGCGGCTGCATTCTCGAGCATGAAAACAATTTTTATTCGCTTCCGGATTTTTGGGACACCGAGTCCTGGGACGAACTGATTGCCCACGACGATCTGGAATTGCATTTGAAAGATGCGATCAAAAAGGCGCCGAAGTTGGCCTCGAATCCCTTGAGCGATTCCCAGTTGCGTGCTCCCATCGGCAACCAGGAAGTGTGGGCCGCCGGCGTTACATACTTTCGCAGCCGTTCCGCACGCATGGAAGAGTCAAAATCCGCGGGAGGCGGTGATTTCTACGACCGCGTGTACGCGGCGGAGCGCCCCGAACTTTTCTTCAAGGCCACGGCCAGCCGTGTTGTGGGCCACAACGGCAAAGTCGCCATCCGCAAGGACGCCACATGGTCGGTGCCGGAGCCGGAACTCACATTGCTGATCAGCCCCAGCGGAAAAATCCTGGGCTACACGATCGGCAATGATATGAGTTCACGCGATATTGAGGGCGAAAATCCCCTTTATCTTCCCCAGGCCAAAGTTTACAACCGCAGTTGCGCGCTGGGGCCGGGCATTCTGATCGCTTCCGAGCCGCTGTCTGCTTCCACGAAGATTCAGTTGGAGATTCTCCGCGCCGGCAAGGAAGCCTTTTCCGGTTCCACTACTCTCGCGAGTTTGAAGCGTGATCCCAAATCGCTGGTGGAATATTTATACCGCGATAATGTTTTCCCGAACGGATGCTTTCTTCTCACCGGAACCGGCATTGTTCCGCCCGACGCGTTTACGCTGAATCCCGGCGATGAAATCCGCATCTCAATTGATGGCATCGGAACATTGGTGAATTTTGTTGGGTGAAAACTTCTAATACCTTATGACCTTACACGGCAAGAATTTTATTGGGACGGAATTGTCCGCCCGCGGAAAGAAGACCTTTGTTGCCTTCGATCCGCGCGCCGGGAAACCGCTGGCAACGCCCTTTCACGAAGCCACCCTCGAAGAAATAGACGACGCCATGAACCTGGCTGCCGATGCGGCACCAGTTCTTCGCGAAAGCAACGCGGAAACCGTCGCTGGATTTCTGGAAAACATTGCGGCAGAAATTGAAGCGATTGGCGATCCGTTGATTGAACAGGCGATGACCGAATCCGGCCTTGGCCGTGATCGTCTTACTGGCGAACGCGGGCGGACGGTGAACCAATTGCGCCTTTTTGCCAACCTCGTGAAGGAAGGTTCGTTTGTGGACGCGCGCATTGATCCAGCGTTACCGGAGCGCAAACCGCTGCCGCGTCCGGACCTGCGCCGCATGCTCATTCCGATTGGCCCGGTCGTTGTTTTTGGCGCGAGTAATTTTCCGCTGGCATTTTCTGTTGCGGGCGGCGATACGGCGTCTGCGCTTGCCGCCAAGAACCCCGTGGTAGTCAAAGGGCATCCAGCGCATCCGGGGACATCGGAGTTGGTTGCGGACGCGATTACCCGCGCTGTTAAAAAATCCGGGCTGCCTGCGGGAACATTTTCATTGCTCAACGCCTCTGCCCCTGACGTCAGCATCGCGCTGGTGCGCCATCCAGCGACCAAAGCGGTCGCATTTACGGGATCGGAGCGCGCCGGGCGTGCGATTTTTGACGCCGCCTCACAACGTCCAGAACCAATTGCCGCGTTTGTGGAGATGGGCAGCACGAATCCTGTATTCGTTCTGCCCGGTGCTTTGCAAGAGCGCGCCGATGCGATTGTGCAGGGCCTCACCAACTCCGTGAACCTTGGCGTGGGTCAGTTTTGCACCTGCCCGGGCCTGGTTTTTGGAGTAGAGAATGAATCGTTCAAGGCATTCCGCAGCAAGCTCGCGGCGGCGTTCGAGCAGGCTGCTCCGGCGACTATGCTGCATCCAGGCATTTTGAAGGGATACGAACAATCGCTCGAGCGGGTGAGAGGCGTAAAGGGCATAACGGAGAAGCGGTCCGCAAAGGTTTCCGATCCAGCAAAGACCGAAGGCTCACCCGTGCTCTTTGAAACCGATGCGGCTGCATGGCTCGCGAACGAGGAACTGGCTCAGGAAGTGTTCGGCCCCAGCGCGATTGTGGTGCACGGCCGGTCGGAGGATGAGTTGCTGCGCGTAGCTCATGCGCTCTCCGGTACGCTTACCGCTACCATCCACGGCACGCCGGAAGATCTGAAGGCGCATCGCAGACTTGTCGCTGCTCTTGAAACGAAAGCAGGGCGGCTGCTCTTTAATGGTTATCCCACAGGCGTGGAAGTGAGCGCGGCCATGCACCATGGCGGCCCATATCCCGCGACGGCGGACGCAAAGTTTACCTCGGTCGGAACGGCGGCCATTCTGCGCTTCCTGCGTCCGATCTGTTACCAGGGATTCCCCAACGATACGCTGCCGCTTGAGTTGCAGAATGACAATCCGCGAGGCATTTGGCGTACTGTTGACGGCAAGCTTACGCGCGAAACCATAAAAGCTTAAAAAGGCCCAAGGAATGGCTGATTATCAGTCTTTCCAAAACAGACATGGCGTTTATTGACGGCCGGCAAAGAGAATTAGGAGGGATAGCGTAGAATAACAACAGGAGCCAAATTGAAGAACATTAAGTTTGTTGTGAAAGTGAATCGCGGTGGAAATCGCGCCCCTTCCTACGTTCAGCATATTAATCGAGTTCCCATCCAAACTACTCCTAACCGCAAGATGGCATTGATCATGGGCAGATTGACGGCCGAAGAAACGATCAAATCCATCCAGAATTCACGGTGCACGCCGGAGCTGGTTTCCGTGTTAGTGAATGCTTAAGTTTTGGCGTGTTTGATTTGAGCTCCAAATCTTCCGATTTTTTATAACGGGACGGTTTGCAAGTAGCACGTTTAGCGCATCACGGCTAACCGCAGTTACTTGCAGACCATTTATCCCGATTCATTCCATCCCCGCCACATTTCGTGGAAATCGCTATACTCTCAGTCAATGTGGTTCGCGCCTCAATCTTCCGGGTTGCGCCGTTGTTTGCGGCTTTTTGTTTTCACGGCGATTCTTGCGATCTCACTCACGGCGATTTTGCATGCAGAGCCGGTGGCCCAGTTGCGTCCCACTGGCTACGTCAATGACTTCGCGCACGTGCTCAATCCCGGCACACGTTCCCAAATAGAAAACATCTGCCTGCAGGTGGATCAGAAGGCCCACGCGCAGATTGCGCTAGTCACCATCAATTCTCTCGACGGCTCAGACATTGAGAGCTACTCCGTTGACCTGTTCCATAAGTGGGGAATTGGCGACAAAGCCAGCAATCGGGGAGTCTTGATCTTATATGCCATCCGGGACCATCGCGCGCGCATTGAAGTAGGTTATGGGCTGGAGCCGATCCTGCCGGACGGTAAGGTGGGAAGCTTTCAACGTGAGGCCGTTCCGCAGATGCGGGCCGGCGATTACAGCGGCGCGCTGCTGCTCGTGACGCAGAGAGTTGCCGGAGTAATTGCGCAGGATGCTGGGGTGCAAATCACGGGTTCGCAAGCGCCGGCCCCCGCTCCGCCGCAAAATGAACCGCAAGCTGGCTTGTCACTGGGAACGATTATTTTGTTCATCGTGATTTTCTTGATTGTGATGGCAACGCCCTTGCGGAGTATTGTGTTTGCCATTCTCTTCTCCAGTTTGTTGGGCGGAGGTCGAGGGTCCGGTGGAGGCTACCGTGGCGGTGGGTGGGGAGGCGGCGGATTTGGCGGCGGAGGAGGCTTTGGAGGATTTGGGGGCGGCAGTTCAGGCGGTGGCGGGGCAAGCAGTAGTTGGTAGAAGCGATAAGGTGAAACAATGAACGTTGAAAAACTTCTAGATGACTTTGTCACAAGATTGCGCGCAGGGGCCGGCGCGAATTTGGAGAGCATCATTCTGTACGGATCGGCTGCTGCGGGAGATTTCCGGCCTGGCCATTCCGATTTGAATCTATTCTGCGTTTTGCGCGATGCTTCATTCGCGGCATTGCAGGCGATTGCGCCTGTTGCGGACTGGTGGGACAAGCAAAAGCAGCAAGCGCCACTGGTCATGACTGCTGCTGAAATGGAACATGCGGCTGACGTATTCGCCATTGAATGGCTCGACATGCGCGAACGTCATCGCCTGCTCCATGGTGCAGATGTGTTGGCAAACCTGCAAATCCCGATGCGCCTGCATCGCTTTCAGGTGGAATACGAATTGAGGGAAAAGCTGGTTTTGCTGCGCCAGGCATTTCTGCTTGCCGGCAACAACACGAAAAAGCTTTGGGATGTAACCATGCACGCCGCCCCATCATTTTCTGTCCTGTTTCGCCATGCGCTGATTGCCTTGGGAGCAACTCCGCCCACGGGAAAGGCGGAAGTGGCACGATTGTTGGCCGAGCGATTAGATTTTGACCCGGCTGCTGTTATCGAGGTGTTCGATTTTCGCCAACGCGAGGGGCGCCCTGGCGATTCCGATGTAAAGCGGGTTTGTTCTCAATATTTGACGGCGATTGAGCAAGTGACCGCCGCCGTAGATAGAATGATGGATTCGCAGCCCTAGGCTTTCGTCATTTTGCAAGTTGCTTAATAATTGCTTTGAGGTCACTCTTCAAGGAGAAAACGCCATGAGCAAAGGTTGGATCGTGATTATCGTGCTGGTGCTGATCGCGCTAATTGGCTTTGGTCAGTATGTAGGCGTACGCAATACGCTGGTGACCAAGAATGAAGCCGTGAAGTCGGCTTGGTCCCAGGTTGACGTTGTGCTGCAGCGGCGGGCCGACCTCATCCCCAACCTGGTGCAGACCGTGAAAGGCTACGCCGCACAGGAAGTCACCGTATTCGGCGACATCGCCAAGGCGCGTTCGGCATTGCTTTCCGCGGGCAATCCGCAGGACAAGATCAACGCCAACAATCAACTCGACGGAGCGCTGGGCCGGTTGCTGGCGATCGTTGAAAACTATCCGCAGTTGAAATCGAACGAGAACTTCCTGCGTCTGCAGGACGAACTGGCGGGAACGGAAAATCGTATTGCAGTCGAGCGCAAGCGTTACAACGACACGCTCCAGGACTACAACACTTACGTCCAGCAGTTCCCACACAACATCTTTGCGGGATGGGCCGGGTTCAAGCCGAACAATGCGTATTTCGCAGCATCGGAAGGCTCGCGTGAGGTGCCAAAGGTGGACTTTGGCTCTCCGCAGAATGCCGCGCCGCAAACAGCGCCTCAACCCGCTCCCGCACACTAAACTATGCCCGCGACGATGCATTGGGAGGTGCTGCGCGAGGCAAGCCATTGCCGCGTGCGGCGCTATGGACGCTTTCTGGTTGCGGAATTGTTGCGTCCGCATCACGTTCTTAGCACCTCCATCAAGAATGGAGGCCAACAGGATGACATTCGCTACCTTGTAAACCATCAGAGTTGCGAAGGCAAAGACCACAAAGAACGGCAGGTCGTCATCACTGAGATGGGGTTGGAGCAATATCACGATTCGGTTTGCGGAGAAATTGGATTAGAGCCCGGTGCCGTCGCGCTGATGGGCACAGCGGCAAACATGAACTACGCAAGCATCGTGGAGCACGGAGCAGATGACATTGCGGTGACGGCCATCGTTACCGCGGGCGTCCAAGGCAATGCCGCGTGCGCGGGAGATCCCACGACCTGGCGCGAAACGGAAAGCGGATGGGAAAAAATAAAAACACTTTCCTATGCTGGGACGATCAATACCATGCTGTTGCTGAATCAACCTTTGTCACAAGGCGCGATAGCCGCGGCGGTCGTTACCATGACGGAAGCAAAAACAGCGGCGTTACAGCGGCTGGCGATTCGCAGTCTGCATTCGCCGGATTTCGCCACGGGCACCACGACCGACCAATACTGCATAGCCGCGCCGCAAACTGGCGCATTCATGTTGAAATCTACCAGCACTGGTGTTCAACTCGGCGAGTTGATTGGCCTCGCAGTCCGCGATGCCACGCTTGAAGCACTGCGCTGGCAGAACGGACTTGAGGTGAGCTACACGCGCAGCATCTTTCATGCCTTAGGAAGTTATGGGCTGAAGGAAAAAAGTTTCTTCGAGGAGATTGCGCCATTTCTCAACGCGCGAAATTTCGAACTGCTGAAGGCCAATTCCAATTCGGTTTTTTATGAGCCATTGATGGCTGCGGCAGCGTACGCCTCGGCCAATGTGCTGGATCGCCTCCGCGCCGGAACGCTTCCGCCTGACACCGCGAAAGAAGCGTTGCGTCAGCAAACCGCAACCATGGCAGCAAATCTGGCGGCGCGGCGCGATTGCTGGCATGACTTCTATTCCGATCTCTCCGAAGTGGATGTCGAAAAACCCAAGCTGGTAATCCTCAAAGCCATCGCACTGGGCTGGTCAGCAAAGTGGCGCTAGGACTTTTGCAGCTCCACAATTTTAGCTACGGGATCTATTATCCGAGTGCCTTCGCACGTCATATTCTGTTTCCCCAACCATTGGTGCTCCCCGCGGCGGTCGTGCTCGACTTGCTCATCGGTGATCCGGTTTATCCGCTTCATCCTGTGCGCATCATGGGATGGACACTGACGAAACTTGAAGCGGGCCTTCGTGCGTTGCGTATGGATGGATATTTTGGCGGCATCCTCTTATTTCTATTGCTCGCGATAATTTGGGTTGGCGGACTCTCAGCGGGGATTTTATTTGTCAGCTCTCGCAGTCTTTTTTCAGCGCTTGTCCTTGAAATTTTTATCGTTTACTCAATGATCGCGCTGCGGGACCTGTTGAAACATTGCTGGAGGGTGGAATCTGCGGCGAGCCGCAACGATCTTGAAGGCGCCAGAAAAGCGATTGCGCAGCTTGTGGGCCGCGATACCGGCCGCATGGACATCCCCGCCTGCCGCCGCGCGGCCATTGAAAGCGCCAGCGAAAATCTTACTGACGGCTTCGTCGGCGCGATCTTCTGGTATGCAGTCGCGGGCTTGCCGGGCATCGTGCTCTTCAAAATTGCCAGCACAATGGATTCGATGGTGGGCTACAAGACTCCGCGCTATTTGCGATTCGGATGGTGCGGTGCGCGCCTCGACGATGTTATGAACTGGCTGCCCGCTCGCATTACGTGGTTGCTTATCAGTACGGTGGCAGTTTTCATTCCGAAATGTTCCGCAGCCAAAGCACTACGCATTGGCTGGCAGCAGCATGGATTGCTGTCCGGACCGAACCCCGGATGGAGCGAGGCCGCTACCGCGGGCGCAATCCAGCGCAAGCTCATTGGTCCCATCTGGCGAGATGGAAATTTGGTGACGGAATTGTGGATAGGAGATCCGGCCGATCCGCCAGCGACAGAAAAAGCAGATGTTGTTAGAGCACTCTTATTAGTCGCGACCTCAGGAATGATTGCTGCGGGACTCGCTGTTGGCATAATCGTCGCTCTACACGCTGCCTCTTGATTTATGAACCACTAGATTGACTAACTCCCCCCTACTATTTACCCTTGATTTGCTTCAGGTGCCCATTGGGGCGTAACGGGGAAGTCCGGTGAAATGCCGGCGCGGTCCCGCCACTGTAAATGAGGTAAGCCGTTTCACTTGATGCCACTCGGCTACGTGCCGGGGAAGGCGGAACGGCGGCGAACAAGCCAGCCTCTGAGCCAGGAGACCTACCTGAAGGAAATCCGGAGTGACTTTCTGCGGAGATCAGAAAGAATGCGGCTCCTCAATCATTTTTGCTGCCCGCCTTCTGAAGTTCCTCTGAGAATCGTTCCTGATGGTTCAAGAAATAGATTTTCACAAGTGTTCCGCGCGGAACATATCGTCTATACGCTTGCGTATAGACAGTTAAGTCCGGCTGATTCAAGGGATTAGCGGGAGCGGTACGTACATTTATGTTGGACACCCCGACGCGTAGCGACAGAGAGGCAACGCGACGCGGTTTTCAAGCGATGCGGGTTTCGACAAAGGAGGCGCCATGAGCATTGCAACCAAACGCGGTGACACCGGTCAGACGAGCCTTGCCGGAGGCATTCGAGTTTCGAAATCGTCGTTGCGCGTGGAAACCTACGGCACCGTGGATGAACTGAATTCAGCGATGGGGCTGGCGCGGTCATTGTGCGAAGACGAGAACCTGTGTGAGCGCACCAAGATCATTCAACGGCAACTGTTTCAAGTAGGCTCGGCACTAGCCACGCCTCCAGAAAGCCGCAAGGGGCAAGTGCCAGTAACGACGGAAATGGTAGATGCGCTGACCGATCAGGTGCATGAGTTCGAGGCGATGGAGGGGATCCTGGCGGATTGGTCTGTGCCGGGGGAACATCCGGTGGGCGCGGCTTATGATTTGGCGCGCACGGTGTGCCGCCGCGCGGAGCGATGTTTGGTACGGCTCATCGAATCAGGCGAGGCAGTCGAACCGAACGTGCTGGCGTACTTGAATCGTTTGTCGGATTTGTTGTGGCTGTTTGGAAGGAAAATCGAGTTGGGCACAGGAGCAAAGGCCTCGCTGCGCGAGATGAACCAGAAGAGCGGGCCGAGATGGTCGCGGGCTTGGTGAGGCTTTCTTACGATGTTGTCATTCCGAGGAGCATCGCGACGAGGATCTGCTTCTTGCTCATCCGATAAAAGCAGATTCCTCACCGCTAAAGCGGTTCGGAATGACAAGTTATAAAGGGTTGCTGAATAACTAAACATGATAAGCGGGCTTAAAAGTTTCGTCCCTCCCCTCGCGCTGGCCATGCTGGTCGGGTCGATGGCGGCGGGTGTGCAGCGATTGGCATCGCCGCCCGGTGGGCTGCAATTACCCGCGTTGGTTACAAACCATCCTGATTTCGCTATTCGCACTGGTGGGCTGGAATATCCACGGAAGTCGTACGACAGCGACGATTTTCTGGTGAAGATCAAGCGTCCGCCGCAGCGAATCGTTTCGCAGTTCTACTCGATCGATGAATTTTTGTACTCGTTGTTGCCGCCACAGCGTGTGGTTGCGGTGAGCGCAAGTGCATATCAACCAACGGTAAGCAATATAACGGCATATGCGGAGAAATATCATCCGGTAATTGCAAGCGATCCGGAACGAGTGCTGCGCCTGAAACCGGATCTGATTCTAGTTTCGAGCACAGCTCGCTCCGACTTTACCAGCCTGACACGAAGCACCGGAGTGCCGACATATCGGATGTTCACCAGCTTTTCCACGTTGGAGCAAGTCGCAGAGACGATTGGATTGGTTGGATATCTGACCGGAACAGAAGAGGCGGCACAAGCGGAAGAGCGACAATTTCGCGCGACGGTTGATGCGGTGAAGGCCGCGTGCCCCGCTGGAAAACACAAACCAAGAATCCTGGGTCTGGGAGGAACTTATACCTACGGAAGCGAAACGCTCTTCAATGACATTGTTTCCACGCTGGGCGGAATCAACGTGGGCGCGCAAGGCGGCTTAAAGGGCTACGACGAAGTGAACAGCGAAATGATCGTGAAGTGGGACCCGGAGTGGATTTTTGCCGGAGCAAATCCGGGAGAGACGGAACAGACAAAGGCGCGGTTGCTGGCTAATCCGGCGATTGCGCACACACAGGCGGCACGTGACCACCATATTGTGGTTTTGGAAGGGCCGGTCTTTTTTGCGGATTCTCCTTATGCCACTTCCCTGCTTAAGGCAATGGCGAACGCGCTCTATGGAGAGCCGGACGAAGGAGCGAAGCGATGAGCGCACGCGCCGAAATTGTGCAGACCTCAGCGCCAGTGGTGGCGGAGCGCCAGCGGTTGCGACTGGGATTGTTTTACGTTGTGCTGTTGCCGGTGCTCGCCATCAGCATTCTGGCGGGAATCGCGATTGGCAGCACGCCGATCCCCTGGCAAACAATTCTTCACGTGATCGGCACAAAATTTTTCCCGCATTGGGTGAGCACGGCGGGATTGAGCGATTCTGACATTGTGATTGTGTGGCTGATTCGCGTGCCGCGCGTGATTGTCGCTGTCTTCGTTGGCGCAGGCTTGGCTACCGCGGGTGTAATTATGCAAGCGTTGTTCCGGAACCCGCTGGCAGAGCCGGGTTTGGTGGGCGCGGGGCCAGGAGCAGTGCTGGGTGCGGTGATTGCATTTGTTGCTGGGTGGACCCTGCATTCGGTGATTGCGCTGCCTCTTGCGGCAATTGTGGGGGCGCTTCTGGCTCTTGTTCTCGTCTATGCGATGGCCACACGCGGTGGAACGACTCCCGTGGCAACTCTATTACTCGCGGGCATCGCGGTGGGGACTTTGCTCTCTGCGCTTTCGAGTTTGCTCTTGTCCCTTCATATTGTGGATTGGCAGATAGCGCAGGAAATTGTTTTCTGGATGATGGGGGGACTGGATTCGCGCACCTGGACACATTTTTGGATCTGCGCTCCGTTTGTGCTGCTGGGATTGGCTGCGGCTATGATCCAGTCGCGCGACCTTGATCTGCTGCAACAGGGAGAAGAGACAGCCGCTTCGCTGGGTCTCGACATTGAATCGTCGAAACGGTTGCTGACTTTGACGGCGGCATTATTAACGGGCGCAGCGGTGGCAGTGGCGGGATTGTTGGCGTTCGTCGGGTTGGTCGTGCCACATGCAGTCAGGCTGGTGGTGGGGCCATCGAATCGCCGATTGCTGCCCGCTAGCGCGCTAGCGGGGGCGGCGTTTCTTATTCTCTGCGATCTGGCGGCTCGGACGTTGCATCCGCCGACGGAGATTCGATTGGGAGTGGTCACGGCCTTGATTGGCGGGCCGATCTTCATCTGGCTGTTGTGGCGCAGGTCTTGGGAAGCGGGCGGGGAATCCGGATCGGGACAATGAATACGCTGGCGACAAACCACGCGTCAATCTCGCGCAACGGGCGATGCATCCTGCGTAGCGCGACGGTGTCGTTGTCTTCCGGACAATTACTCTCCATTGTCGGCCCAAATGGCAGTGGCAAAAGCACGTTGCTTCGAGCTCTCGCCGGACTATGGCACGCGAGTGAGGGCGAAGTGCTGTTGAACTCGCAGCCGATCAAGGCTTTTTCGAGGAAGGATGTGGCAAAGCGGATCGCTTTTGTGCCACAGGAGGCGCTGATGGATTTTTCCTTCACTGTGGCAGAAATCGTGGCCATGGGAAGGCATCCGCATCGGGGAAGATTTTCGCGGGAGAATACCAGCGACCGCGAGGCCGTGGAGAATGCGCTGGAGCGCTGCGATATCGTTCATCTTAGAGATAGGTTGGTTACGACGTTATCCGGCGGGGAGAGACAGCGAGTGGTGATCGCGCGAGGGTTAGCAGTGGATCCGGATTTTATTTTGCTTGATGAGCCGACAGCGAACCTCGACGTTGAGCATGGACTGGAAATCCTGGAGCTATGCTGTGCCCTGGCGAAGGATGGAAAGGCCGTCGCCTTCGCCACGCATGACTTGAATGCCGTCGCGCGGTATGCGAGCTCGGTGGTGCTGATACAAAACGGGAAGCTGATTGACGCGGGTGACCGGGAGCAGGTCCTTAGCCGGAAGAACGTGGAAGAAGTTTTTCGCGTGCGTGCGGAGCTTGTCGCTACCGATCAGGGCCATCCGGTGTATGTGTTTCACAGGCGGCCGTAAAATCGCGTATAACCTATAAGCACCATGAAAAAGAGCCTCGCAGTCATAATCATAAGCGTGGTTTACATCATCACCGGAGTGCTTGGCCTCGCCGTTCACCTCAGCCAGTACAAAATCCAGCATCCGTTTGAATATGACATTGTGTGGATTGCGCTCGTGGAAATTGCGGCGATTGTTGCGGGAATTTTCATGCTCCGCGGACACAATTGGGCGCGCTGGCTCGCGCTCGCGTGGATTACATTCCACGTGGGACTGAGCATTTTTCATCCATGGCAGGAATTGGCCATGCACAGCCTGCTGTTTATTTTGATTGTGTTCTTTCTTTTCAATCGGTCAGCGAAAGAATATTTTCGGGCCGCGAAAACCGAGCCCGCGTAATGGCAAAGACAAATGCCGCAGGCGCAATTTACCTGCGGCATTTATCAACGGTCATTTTAAGATCAATCGGTTTCAGATCAATTTTTCAGCTTCCACGACTCTCCGCCAAAACTGAACTTCATCCCTGCGCGGAAGGTAAAGGGCAAGGACGGAAAACCGAAGGTCTCACTGTAGTGCTGGCTGAACAGATTTTGCACGGTTGAATAGAGTTCCGCATAACGAGTGAGGCGATAACTTCCTGACAAATCGAAGCGCTGGTAAGCCGCGTCGAGGTTGCGATTTGGCAGAAGGAGGCTTGGCCCTCCAAAAAACTGGTCGGACAAGAAGTCGCTATCATCGCGCCTACCGACAAGGGTTCCGGAGAAAGACGCGAACCAGCGAGGATGCGAATAAGTAAACTGGAAGTAACCGGAGTGCGGCGCGCGACGGAATGGCCGAGCGCCTACCAGCGGGGAAAATGCGCCGATGGGGATATTGGGGAAACTTGGATTGATGGTGGGCGCGAGCGCATCGCTGGAGAATGACTTCTGGATGACCGCGTCAAGATAGGTATATCCACCACGAACCATGAGATTATTAGCGATCTTGTACTCCACTTCGGTCTCGACTCCCAGAGTACGGAAAGCTTGCGAATTTACGTACGCGCCGAATTGCGCTTCCGCCGCAACCGCAGGAGGGACACCGAAATCCAGCAATCCCTGCTCGGGCACAAACTCCACTACGTCCGTGAATTCGCTGTGGAAGTAACTGGCGCTAAATGTTCCCCGTCCGGCTGCAAACTGCTGATCAATACCGCCATCGTAAGTTCTGGAACGCTGCGCACCCACGGACGAAATTCCAAATTGCTGAGCGAGCTGCGTTTCGCCGCTGGCTTCAAGAAGATTGAAGAGAGAGCTGGATTGCTGCCCAATGCTGGGCTCTTTGATACCCGTGCCAACACTGGCGCGAATTTTTGTGCCGGTAAACTTGCCTGAACTGCCGGGCCGCAAAAGATAGTAAGCCAGCGAAGCGCGAGGCGTGGCTTTGACTCCGAACAATTCGTTGTTCTCAATTCCACTGCCGAGCGTGTAATAGAACCGGTTGAAGAAGTCTCCGGCGACCTGCATGGTATAGCTGTAATTTCCGCGATGGATGGGAAAATTGGTAAAGCCGGTGGAGAACTCGCGTCCGCGCTCATTTTCGTATTTGAATCCAAAGAGCGCGACAGTATGCCGGTTGATGCGGTAATCGGATTGCGCGTAAATGAAATCACGATTGGTAGTGTTGCGCGTTTGGCTGGGATAGGTCCCGGTGAACTGAAAGATCGCCTGGCCGCTTACGCTGAATCCGTTCGCCCCTTGGATCGTAACCGGATTTCCTAAGAAGCATGACGTCATGCCTTCGCCGAAACAATCCGCAGGAATGCCGGTCGGAGCGTAATCCGTAAACAATTCATTGAGGCGCACGCGGCCATAACGCAGCAGATTGTGCCATCGCTCTGTTGTTTGATTTTCCAGGGTTAGGCCAATGTAGGTGTCATTGTCGGTCTGGCCTTCGCTATCGGGGATTCCATAAAGCTGAATTGCATTCGGCAAATCAATGCTGTTTTTTATATGCCGGATGGTCAAACGCAGACTGGTATTGGCCAGCGGAGTCCATCCGAAATTGCCAGCGTAGGTCGCGCTGTGGAACGCGTCACGGGGCAAATTGCCGCGCGTATAAATTCCCGAAAAATCAGAAAAATAGTCGAATTGGCGAAAAGCCCCGCCAACACTTCCCTCCTGATGATAAGTTCCGAAGTTTCCGCCATCCGCCATGTATGTGATAAGTGGCAGCGGTGTGGTTCCATGCGCGGTTGTCAGGCTGACCACTCCCGCAAGAGCATCTGAACCATACAGCGCGCTGTTCGGGCTGCGCAGGACTTCGATTTCATCCACCCCTGCGGCGGGCTGGGTTGCAAATTCCGCGAAGCCGCCCACGAAATCGGCGGGCAGGCCGTCAATCAAAACCTTGTTGGCATCACTGTTTCCGCCGCGAATGTAGAGCGAGCTAGTGCCGCCGAGCTGTCCAGTTTGCGTCATCTGCAATCCGGTGATGAGGCGCATCGGCTGTTGAACGTCCAGCGCGAGAGGAAACTGATTTTTATCCAGCACCGAAACCGCAGCGCCCACTTGCGCTTCCGGAGTGGGCGTTCCGTTGGCGGTCACGGTAATTTCCTGCACAAGCTGGCCGGGAGTTAGCGTCACGTTCATTCGCTTTTCGCCCGAGGAAGAGATGTAGGCGGAATCAGTTACAACCGTCTTAAACGACGATGCGGAAACCCGAAGCTGATAGCGGTCGGCGGCCGGTGCCTGAAGGTTAAAGTTGCCCTGGTCGTCGGTGTTGACGCTGGCAATCGGCTTCTGCTGTAAGAGCAATTCCACCTGGGCGCCGGAGATGACCGCGCCGAGCGGGTCTCTCACCGTGCCGTGAACAGCAATTGTGCTTTGAGCATGGGTGAGCAGCGATAGAGACAAGGCTAAACTTAGATAGACTGTAAATAATGCGCCAGCGCGCCGTAAAAGATTCTTGATCATGGTTTCCCCTCGGAAATTTTCTGCGGGACCGGTCTCCTGACTTACGCATCTTTGGGCCTGGGCTGTCTTCCCAGAACAAAAAGTTCCAGTGGCAATTCTGCCCTGGCCCTCCGCGTTTACAGTTACGGGGTAGTGGCGGATTTTCACCGCCTTCCCGATCATCCCGCTCGTTGTTGTTAATGGTTGTCGTTATGAGGCGGAGCGTCCGTCTCGGGGTGAAATTCTTTAGCTAAATCCTCCAACGCATCAATGGCAACCGGACTCGGCGAATACAGGCGATCATCGGTGTAATACACGCTGCGATTTTTGATCGCGGGCAGGATGTTCCATCCGGGCCGTTTTGCCAGGTCGTTAAAAAAAACTCTGCCGTCGTGGACCAGCAACAGATGTTCCGGCGCGAGTGTAACCAGGGACTCGAAGCTAATGACCGGCCAATCGTCGGAATCATTGTCAGTGATGGATTCGCCGCCCGCCGCGGCGATGACCTCGGTGATAAACGCGTGCTTGCCGATGGTGGTGACTGGCTCCGGCCACACCAGCATGAAGACACGCACTTTCGGTTTGCCCGCAAGGCGTGTCTGCACCGCATGAACGCGCTCGCGCAGTTTGTTTACCAATGCTTCGGCGGCGTCCGGGCGATTCAACGCGTCGCCGATCGCCAGGAGCGATTGATAAATGCCTTCGATTCCGCCCGATTTCACCATGAATACGGGAATGCCGAATTTTTGGATTTGATCCACGCCCTTGAGGCGATTGAAATCACTGCTGCCGATTGCCAGATCGGGATGGAGCGAAACAATAGTTTCTAATGACGGATCCAGCAGTGAGCCGACGCTAGGCTTGCTTGCGGCGGCAGCCGGATATTTCGAGTAATCGCTGACGGCGACAACGTCGTCCCCCGCACCGAGCGCGAAAACCGCGTCGGTAACGCTGGGCATGAGGCAGATTATTCGATGGGGATGATCGGGGACGGTGACCGTGCGGCCCAGTTGATCCTGAATAGTCCGGCTGGCCGCGCATTTCGAAACAAATAAACTAATGCACAGCAAAACGCACCAGAACGCCAATGCCTGCTTCGCGGCGCGAGCCAAACTGCATACGGATTTTTGCCAGCTGGAATGCACAATGCCCCTGCTCCAGACACTCGTCCGGGCCAAGGCGGGATTTCAAAATACAGCTTGTGTAAAGGAAATCACAAGAAGCTGTCCGATCCTCCCACCGGAATCGGAATGCCCATGAATGGGTTCTGGCCGGTCTCCTGACTCGCGCTTCATCGGACTGAGCAGCCTTCCCAGGCGGTTCTAAACCCAGTGGCTTATTTGCTCAGCCTCCGCGCTTACAGTTGCGGGGCAGTGACGGATTTTCACCGTCTTCCCGTACACCAGAGAAAAAAAGTTATCACCCGCACAATTATTGGTCAAGCGCAAACTGGCTGATCGCCATATGATGGCTGCATGACGGCGCATGCGTTAATGATTCTGGGAACAGCTTCGCATGTGGGCAAGAGCATCATCACCGCGGGACTAGGACGAATTTTTTCTGACGATAGCATTCGCGTTGCGCCTTTCAAAGCGCAGAACATGTCGTTAAATTCGGCGGCCACGCCCGATGGAGGCGAAATCGGGCGCGCGCAGGCGTTGCAGGCGGAAGCATGCCGGATTGCGTCATGCGTGGAGATGAATCCAGTCTTGATCAAGCCGCGCTCGGATTCCACTTCTCAGGTTGTATTGCTCGGAAAAGTCTTGGGACAAGTTTCCGCCAGGGATTATCACACTCGGCGAGTGGAACAACTGTTCCCTGTCGTGTTGGAGAGCTATCGCAAGCTGGCTTCGCAGTATGAACTCGTATTGCTGGAAGGCGCAGGCTCGCCGGCGGAAGTCAATCTGCGCGAGCATGACATTGTGAATTTGCGCATGGCACAGGCCTCGAATGCGGCGTGTCTTCTGGTGGGAGATATTGATCGCGGCGGAGTATTCGCATCTTTGCTGGGAACGATGGAATTACTCGAACCGAACGAACGAGAACTCATTAAGGGCTTCGTCATTAACAAATTTCGCGGGGACAAAACTTTATTGCAGCCGGGCGTGGAAATGATCGAACGGCGTTTGGGTTTACCGTGCGTCGGGGTTGTGCCTTATCTGCACGATTTGAACCTCGACGAAGAAGACAGCGTGGCGATGAAGGAACGTCCGACGCCACTCAAGGCTTGGAAAATGGATGAGGAAGGGCCACCTAACCGCAAGTTGCGAGTAGGCGTGATCGCATTTCCTCATCTCTCAAACTTCACCGACTTTGATGCTCTAGCGGCGGAGCCATCGGTGGCTCTGGCATATTTGCACGAGCCAGACGATATCGCCATGGCTGACGTTTTAATTCTGCCGGGAACAAAACAGACCCTGGATGATTTCGCATGGCTCGTATCGCAAAGATTCGTTCCGCAGATTCTGCAGCACCATGAACAAAAGAGATTGATCGTGGGAATCTGTGGCGGTTTCCAGATGCTCGGCCTCAGCATGAATGATGCGGCGGGAATGGAGAATGATGGGGCACCGGCGGAGCGCGAAGGGCTTAAGATCATTGGAACGCGGACAATCTTTCTACGGGAAAAGACCACGCAATTGGTTGCGGGACGCTTGTGCAGCGAAATTCTAGTGGGTCAGTCGCTGACCGTAACAGATTTCAAGGGCTACGAGATTCATCTCGGAGAAACACGGCGTGAGGCGGGGGTTCCGGCGTTCGCTACGATTGTGCGAGTTGCCGAGGAAACACCGGGAGGCACGGAACACTACGATGGGGCGGTAAACGAGAACGGCCGGGCGTTTGGAACCTATGTCCACGGAATTTTCGATGAAGATCGATTTCGGCATAGCTTTATCGCTGCCGCTCGCGCATCCGCGAGTTTGGCGCCAGCAAAAGAACACGCGTGGGTTACGTCGGAACGCGAGGATAGATTAGACCGGCTTGCCAATCACTTGCGTGAATCGCTGGATATAAAACAAATTCGAGGCTGGATCGGATTGATGGAGAGGAGAGATTTACCTCTTCCACATTTTTAGGATCGGCTTCAAAGTGACCGCCAGCGTGGTCACAGCGACCTCTTACAATCATCGATTATTGCCCCTTCCCTGACCTGGGGAGCGTTTTACGCTCCCCATTGAATGACGGAGTAAGAACGCGGGGGCACTTCCAGCTTTGTCTTTCCCGCCGAAGTAGACGGTTTGCTTAACTCCTGGGGCACAACCTTGCGCGGCGCGGCAAAGCTGTTTACAGCTTTCAGATCATTTCCGGTAAGGACCTGGGCTGCCAGAACGCGGCCCGGAGTTTTGCCCTCCCAGTTGATTTCGATGGATTGCGCTTTGGAAAGATCACGGTTCAGAATGAACAGCGACACCGTGCCATCTTCCGTTTGGGTACCGACGACGTCCAGGTAAGGAACTCTGCCCATGCCGGCTACTTCATAGGTCGGTGATTGTGTCATCACATTCAGCACCGATCCTTTGGCGTATTGCAGCCCCCAGCTATAAGGATAGTAAATCGTCTGCAGGTAAAGTCCCGTCTCATTGGTCATGATTGGAGCGATGACGTTTACTAACTGGGCCAGGCATGCGATCTTTACCCGATCAGCGTGACGCAGCAAAGAGTTCACCAGGCCGCCGACCAGCAGCGCGTCCTCAAGATCGTAGACTTCCTCCAACAGATGTGGGGCCTGTTTGCGATGACCATCCACGGCATCGCCGGTGCGCTCGCGATACCAGACGTTCCATTCGTCAAAGGAAAGCCAAAGCTGCTTGGGAGAGCGCTGGTGCCCCTGCACCATGTCGCAAACGGCGAGGGTTTCCTCAATCTGGCGATCCATTGTGAGATTCAGCGCCACGAATTTTGAGCTGTCACCGCCGGTCTCTTCCGGGGTGTTGCCGAAATAACGGTGCATGGAGAGGCCGTCCACATACGGATAGCACTGTTCCAAGACCTCCCGGTCCCACTCCAGGTAAGTGGGCATTTGGGGACCGCTTGATCCGCAGGCGATGAGTTTCAGCGACGGGTCCACGGCCCGCATCTGGCGGGCGGCGTCCTGCGCTTTCATCCCATATTCGGTGGCGGTCATGTGGCCAATTTGCCAGGGCCCATCCATTTCATTCCCCAAGCACCAGTGCTCGACGTGATAAGCGCTAGGGTAGCCATGCTTGCGCCGCAACTCGCTCCACTCGGTGCCCTTTTCCACATTGCAATATTCCACTAGCGCCGCCGCTTGCTCTGGCGTTCCCGTCCCCAGATTCAATCCCATTAGTGGTTTTGTTCCTGCGGCTTTACACCACGCCATGAATTCATCGGTCCCGAACTGATTGCTCTCCAGCGTGTTCCAGGCTTTATCGAGAACCACAGGCCGATCCTGCTTCGGGCCGACGCCATCAAGCCAGTTATAGCCAGAGACGAAATTGCCTCCCGGATAACGAACCAGGGGCACTCCCAGCTTCTTTACCTGATTCAAAACGTCTGTGCGAAAACCGCTGGCATCGGACAAGCTCGAACCGGGATCGTATACGCCTTCGTAAATTGCGCGCCCCAGGTGTTCCAGAAAGGAGCCGAATAGGTTGCGGTCAAGGGGAGCGATGGTACGTCGGGAGTCCAGATAAATGCGCGACACATCCCCGCTGCCAGCCACAGTTTGGGCATTCAATAAAGGACTGAACAGGCCCTTCGCGGAAAGGGCGATTCCAGCGGTGGAAATCTGGCGTAGGAAATCTCGTCTGCGGCCGGAAAACATGTTTGGTTCTCCCTGGTGATATTTGCTTAATTTTTGAAGCTGGAAAACGATTACTTTGGACGGATAAATATACGACCGGGTTCGGAAGCGGCGCAACTCATAAGCAATGCACAAAAATCGCCGCAGGTTAATACGGAAAGCTACTTGAATCCAATCATTTGCACGATTTTGTTGAAAGGTAACGGCATTCGAGAAACGAAAGTAACCTCTCTGACACTATCAGGTAGGGGTGGTATCCCGCGAAGGTGCTATATGATTCTGTGTGGTTACCTGTCAAACTACCTTTTTACCTCATAATAGATCTGAAGGACTTAGCCCTACATCATGACTACATCTTCGTTGTCCACACCCAGTCTGTCGGCAGAGTTAAAGCAGAAAATCGAGAGCCGAAAGGCCCGTATCGGCGTCATCGGTCTTGGCTACGTAGGCCTGCCTCTGTCCCTGCTTTATACGGAACAGAAGCTTCGCGTCACCGGCTTTGATATTGACCCGAAAAAGGTCCAGACCTTGACGGATGGCGGATCGTATATCCATCGCATCACTACGACCGAAATCAGCGACGCGCGGAAGAAGGGCTTTGAAGCGACATCCGACTACGCCCGGCTCACGGAGATGGACGCGGTAATTATCTGCGTGCCCACGCCTTTGAATGAATACCATGAGCCGGACCTCAGCTACATTACCGACACGGCGCACTCGATTGCGCCGCATCTTCGTGCCGGCCAACTCGTAGTCCTCGAAAGCACGACCTATCCGGGAACAACCGAGGAAGTCCTGATCCCCATTCTCGAGAAGGGGAACAAGCATGGATTGAAGGCCTCCCGAGGCAATGAAACCGGCAAGGAATTTTTCGTCGCATTTTCGCCTGAGCGCGAAGATCCGGGCAATACGACCGTGGCCCGCAAAGACATTCCTAAGGTTGTCGGAGGACTGGACGCCACGGCTTCGGATCTGGCTGCTGCCATGTATGGCACGATTTTTACCCGCGTAGTTCGTGTGTCATCGCCGGCGGCCGCGGAAATGACAAAGCTGCTGGAAAACATCTACCGCTGCGTCAATATCGCGCTGGTTAATGAATTGAAGCTTTTGTCATTGCGCATGGGACTGGATATTTGGGAGATCATTGGGGCCGCATCTACCAAACCCTTCGGCTTTCACGCTTTCTATCCCGGGCCAGGCCTGGGCGGGCATTGCATTCCCGTGGATCCTTTCTATCTTTCATGGAAGGCCAAGGAGTGGGACTTCCGCACACGGTTCATCGAATTGGCGGGCGAGATCAACACGAACATGCCGTACCATGTGCTTGAGTCCGTCTCTCAGGCGCTAAACAAGCAGAAGAAAGCTGTAAATGGCGCGCGTGTTCTCTTGTTAGGCGTGGCATACAAGAAAGACATTGATGACCTTCGCGAATCTCCTGCGCTCACCATTATCGAGTTGCTGCAGAAGGCGGGAGCGCACGTCAGCTATAACGATCCGTATTGCCCATTCGTTGGACGCGGCCGCAAGTATGACTTGCAAATGAAGAGCGTGGAGCTGGACAAGGTTGGAGACTACGATTGCGTGCTGATCGTTACCGACCACTCCGACTACGATTACCAGAAGATCGTGCGCGAGTCGAAACTAGTTGTGGACACGCGGAATGCTACGCGCGGCATTCGCAGCCCGAAGATTGTGCACTGCTAACGTCGGGCGCTCTTTACTGGGCGTTAGGGCTGCCAGAGATCGTCCAGCTTAGACGGGCCGCAGCAACCGACTGCCTGAAAGCAAGCCTCAAGCCGAGCCTGTCGTGGCCTGCTCGTCGCATCACTCTTTGACAATTATTGTGGATAAACAGCCGGAAAGGGCCGCGCGCGCAAATATCGCATCTGCGTGTCCGTGATTCATGAGTTGTCTAGGAGACGCCTGGTTCGATGACAGATTGCCCCGATCCCACGTTAGGATGGGATGGCGCTGGCAACTTGCGAGAATACGTTGTTGGCGTTTGAACCGATGAGCCGGATTGTACCCACGACGATCACCAAAATCACCGCCAACATTACTGCATACTCGGCGATGTCCTGACCTTCTTCGTCGCGCCAAAGTTTCTTAAACAGTGCAGCCACTGGCCGCCTCCTTGCGATTGTTCCGTTTACAGTCTTACGTTGATTGGCTAAAGACACCAATCCTTTAATCAGCCTGCGTAATGTTTTTATACTAATTACGGGAACCAAGTTGCAAAATAGCCCGCAAGTGCACGATATGGCACGAAAGTGCCATACGGTCATACGGCACGGGCATACCGCGCAATCAGGGCCGTTAGGCAATCGGCTTCAAAGGAAGCGACTGGTTGACGGCAAACAAAGCCAGTTCCAACCGCGTAGACACGCCCAGCTTGTCAAAGATGTTACTGAGGTGATGCTTGACTGTGTCTTCGCTTATCTTGAAATATTCGGCGATTTCCTTGTTTGAATAGCCAGCCACCACAGCAGAGACAATTTCCAACTCTCGCGGGGTCAGGCCGAATTTTCTTTGTCGCGCCTCTTCCCCCGAGGACTGCATTAGATTTCTGAGGTACTGCACCAGGTTGGAAACGCTCTCCCGTCCCACCCAATATTCTCCTGCCATGACCGTGTAAATGCTCTTCAGAAGGAGCTGCGTAGCCGAGTCCTTCAATACGACTCCGCGCGCGCCAAGTTGCAGGGCCTCGACGATTTGCTTTTTTTCGGCGGCCGCAGTCAGCAGGATAATGCGCACCGACCCTTGATTGGAAGTTGTGCTCATTTCGCGCAGTGCTTCCAGCCCATGCTGGCGAGGCATGGCCAAATCGAGAAGTAGAATGTCCGGCTTCAGTTGGCGGGCGAGCTTCACCGCTTCGGCTCCATCGCAAGCCTCGCCGATCACCTTTAGGTCGGACTCGGTTTCCAGCAACCTGCGTAAACCATCCCGAAAAATAGGATGGTCGTCGGCAATGACGATGCGAATTGGCAGCGATCTTCTGTTATCCATAGGCGGCTTCTCGTCTCTGCGGTATGCGAATTTCCAATCGGGCGCCACGGCCTGGGGTGGACTCTATAGTCAGAACTCCGTCAATCAAGTTTACCCGCTCACGGATCACAATGGGGCCTCGACCTGCCGTTTCAAGTTCAACGTCGGTCAAAGTTCCGGTGAATGGAAAGCCGCGACCGTCATCTTCTATTGTAAGCTTCCAGGTACCTCGATCAGCGGCCAGCTTAACAACAACACGCTCCGCGTGGCTGTGTTTGCGCACATTCACGAGCGCCTCCTGCACAATGTGGGCGACTTCGCGGCAAACCTGCTGCTGCATATCCAACAAACCTACTTCGGAATGAAAACGGGCAAGTATTCCGGTTTCCCGCTGGAACCTTTCGACCGCATCACTCAAGAATGGGACCAGGCGTTTGGAGTCCACATCGAGCGACTTCATTTGCTGCATCAACTCACGCAACTTTAAGACTTCTTCGCGCAGAAGTCCCTGAATGCGCCCAAGTTCGTCCGGGATCACGGCTGGTTTCACAACTGCCTGGCGCCGCAGCACATCCACCTGCATTTCCACCGCGATCAGAGACTGCACCGCTCCGTCATGAAGTTCACGGGCAAAGCGCGCGCGCTCGATGGCACCGGCTTTCTGACGCAGGCGGCGCAACAGATATACGTTATAAACGGCGGGTCCTACCTGCCGGACGATCTCCTGAAGGAAGCGGAGTTCTTCTTCAGTATTCCCGGCGAGTTCCGCGTTCAGAAGAAAGATTCTTCCCCACCACTCGCGCCCGAAAAGGAATGACACTGCAGCCACCGACTTGAACTGATGGCGGCCCTTGAAATGTTCTAAAAAGCCGTCCGGCATATTTTTGATGCGGGCGCCTTCCCGGTCCAGACCGGTAAGAACCATTGGCGATTTCCCGGCTTCACCCCGGAAGGAGCCAAACCAGGTGTCTGCGGGAAACCGCGATAGGTAAGTTTCATAATCGGCTGGGGACGAATCCAGCCACTGAAAATCGGTGGCCGCGCCCTCATTCCAGCGTACTTCGCTTACATAGACGCGATTGCTGGCCGCCTCTTGCGAGGCAATCAATGCCGAGGACGCATCATACATTTGCAGAAGATCGGCCAGGATCCTTTGCAATGTGCCAGCCATACCGCTTTCTACCCGTACCCCTGCCAAAATGCGCGCAATCACGGCTTTCTCCGCGCGCAATTGCTTTTGCTGTTCTGCCAGCGCGCCGAGCAGCAATCCCATCACGATGAGGTAAACGGAACGCATGAACAGGTGCTTGGGTTCTAGATCGCTCACGTCAGCACCCAGCAATGGGAGGTGGTAACGCGCAACAAAATGATTGAACCAGTGCAAAAATCCCAGGTGGAAAATGAAGCTCTCCACCCAGAGCAGAGACACCGAGGCTGCGGCCGTCCCCATGGTTTCCCACAAGCCCCAGCGATAAGCAGCTGCTGCTAGAACAAAAATAAAGAATAGGAAAAAGGGACTCGCCTGGCCGGTGGCAAATATGGAAATGACTCCCGGCCAGATAACATCGGCGGTGTGCACCAGCAGACGAAAACCGGGACTAGGCGGCTGTTGCCGCCGGCGCAACAAAATGATGATGATCATGCCCTGCGCTAGATAGAAACCCAGCAGGCCGGAAGCCCAGGGCGAATAACGAATTTCACCAGGATCCATCCAGATGGCGACGAAGGCGGAAATAGCTAGTAGGACGCGCGCGGAGGCGAGCCAGCGCTCAATCCGGCGCGTCTCATCAATGCTGACGGGAGCACGCAAGCGCCACAGAAACCGGTGCCGTAGCATGGAAAATTGCAATGGGAAAACCTGCAACCCTAAATTAACTTCTAGTACGGATGCGTCCCAGGACCAGAGTTCGAGCTAACCTGCTGAGACCGATGAACATTCTGCTTTGGAGGAGTTTAGCACGATTAATGCTGGGCTAAATGCAATGGCATTCCA
>Ga0134125_10001074_pt1 | contig 34613 bp, 26 predicted proteins | sample KB31751_FD_96464 | JGI IMG/M metagenome (GOLD analysis project Ga0134125, IMG submission 96464) | Terrestrial soil microbial communities with excess Nitrogen fertilizer from Kellogg Biological Station, Michigan, USA - KB3-175-1 | ecosystem: Environmental > Terrestrial > Soil > Unclassified ...
ATTCATAAGTCTTTTCGTCGGGAGCGACCAATCCCGCGCGCGCACCGGCTTCAATCGACATGTTGCAGATGGTCATCCGCTCTTCCATCGAAAGCGAGCGAATGGCGGAGCCGCAGTATTCGAACACACAGCCGGTTCCACCGCCGATGCCAATGCGTGAGATCAGGTTTAGAATGATGTCCTTCGCGCCGACACCGTTCTTGAGCTGGCCTTCGACACGCACTTCATAGGTCTGCGATTTGCGCTGCAGAAGGCACTGTGTCGCGAGCACGTGCTCCACCTGGCTGGTGCCGATCCCGAACGCGAGAGCGCCGAAAGCGCCGTGGGTGGCGGTGTGGCTATCGCCGCAGACCACGGTCATGCCGGGCTGCGTGAAGCCCTGCTCGGGGCCGATGATGTGGACGATGCCCTGGTTCTCGCTGTGCGGGCCGAAGAGCTTGATGCCGAAATCGCGGCAGTTCTTTTCAAGCTGGTCGATCTGCGCCGCCGCGATTCGATCGAGGATAGGCAGGGAACGATCATGCGTTGGGATGCTGTGATCCGTTGTCGCCACCGTAAGTTCGGGGCGGCGCACTTTCAAACCGCGCTCGCGGAGACCGGAGAACGCCTGCGGCGAAGTCACTTCGTGGACCAGATGCAGGTCGATGTAAATCAACGTGGGCGCGCCCTCGCGGTCCGCAACCACGTGGTTGTCCCAAACCTTCTCGATGATCGTTCGCGGACGCGCCGCGCCATTTGCCTTTGACATGAATCCTTACCTCCCGGGCGAGGCAGGCCTCGCCCTTACAATCAAGACCGCGGCGCATACAAAACGTGGCGCGGACACTCGTGTCTACCGTGTCGAGACTCGTCTCGACGCATGCTCTATACCGTAGCTGCTTTCGCAATCGCCGCGCACACAGCATCTCCGACTTCGCTCGTCGCCGCCGGGGCGCCGGGCGGCTTCAAATCCGCCGTCACCTTGCCACTGTTCAAAACAGTTTCCATGGCGTGATTCACGGCAGCCGCCTCTTCCATCAGTCCAAAGCTGTATTCGAGCATTGCCGCCACCGACCCGATGGCGCCCAGCGGATTGGCTTTGTTCTGTCCCGCGATGTCGGGAGCCGATCCGTGTACCGGCTCATATAATCCTGTCCAGGCGCCCGACGGCCGACGGTTGCCGATCGACGCCGAAGGCAACATGCCGATGGACCCCGCAAGCACCGCGCCCTCATCGCTCAGGATATCGCCGAACATGTTTTCGGTCAGAACGACATCGAACCGGCGCGGATTCAGAACCAATTGCATCGCGCAGTTATCCACCAGGATGTGTTCGAGCGCGACATCCGAATACTGGCCAGCCACTTCGACGACGACCCTGCGCCATAGCTGCGAATTTTCGAGCACGTTCGATTTGTCGACACTCGTCACTTTCTTTTTCCGCTTGCGGGCGAGCTGAAAAGCCATGTGCGACACCCGCTCGATTTCCGCGCGGGTATAGGTCATGGTATTGACCGCGCGCTCCTCAGCGCCTGATCCCGAAATGCCGCGCGGCGTGCCGTAATAAATGCCGCCGGTCAGTTCCCGGACGATGATCATGTCAGTTCCGTCGACCAGCTCGTTTTTGAGCGGCGACGAATCGATCAAGGCCTTGTATGACCGCACCGGCCGCAAATTCGCGTAGACCTGCAACGTCTGGCGAATGCCGAGCAATCCCCGTTCGGGGCGCTTCTCCGGCGGTGCATTGTCGAATTCGGGCAAACCCACCGCTCCCATCAGCGTCGCATCGGCTTCGAGGGCCAGCTTGCGCGTCTCATCCGGGAACGGATTACCGGCCTTGTGAATCGCAATGCCGCCCAATAAGCCCTGATGAACCGCCAGTTCGTGCCCGTAGGCGCTTGTCACGTGCTTCAGTACTTTTTCGGCTTCCCTGGTGACTTCAACACCGATCCCGTCACCGGGCAGAAGAAGAACGTTTAGTTTCATTTGTAAGGTTTAAAACGGCGATGCTTGTTTCAATTCGCCACTGCGGCGCGGCCAACCACTTCGTGAAGCAGAATCAGAATTTCCTCGTTCCGTAAGCCCTTTTTGCAATCGGCGAGGAGGGTGAAGCGCTCATATACCAGATCCAGTTCCTCTATCGTGAGCTGGAAGCCAAGATCCTCTGTGCGCTTCTTCAGCGCATGCCTGCCGCTATGTTTACCCAGCACCAGCTTGCTTTCGGGCACACCCACGGCTTTCGGATCGATGATCTCGTATGTCGATTTCTCTTTTAAATATCCATCCTGGTGGATGCCCGCTTCATGGGCAAATGCGTTGTCGCCGACGATGGCTTTGTTTGGCTGCGGACCGAAGCTGATGATGCTCGAAAGCAACTGGCTCGCCGGATAGAGCTTTTCGGTATGAATGCGGGTCTGAAAAGGCAGGCGCTCGTTCCGTACTTTAATCGCCATGACGACTTCTTCGAGCGCGGCATTGCCGGCGCGCTCGCCGATGCCGTTGATGGTGCATTCCACCTGGCGGGCGCCCGCGGCCACCGCCGCCAGAGTGTTGGCAACGGCCAACCCCAGATCGTCATGACAGTGAACGCTGACGATTGCGCTATCACCTAGCGACTTCGCGATCCGGCCGATCAATGCGCCGTACTCCTCGGGAACCGAGTAGCCGACCGTGTCCGGCAAGTTCACGGTGCGCGCCCCCGCTTCGACAACCGCCTTCGAAATCGCCTCGAGGTAGTCAAAATCGGTGCGCGTGGCATCCTCGGCCGAAAACTCGACGTCGTCCGTATAACTTCGCGCCAGGCTCACTGCCGCCACGGCTTCATCCATGACCTGCTGGCGTGTCTTCTTCAACTTATGTTTTAGGTGAATATCGCTGGTCGCGATGAACGTATGGATGCGAGGCCGCTTAGCGCGTTGAAGCGCCTGCGCGGCACGCTCCACGTCGCGCTTGGTCGCCCTCGCAAGCGCCGCAACCTGGGTCCAGGGAAACTGCTGGCTGACGGCGTCCACCGCCTCAAAGTCGCCTTCCGAGGCAATGGGAAAACCGGCCTCCAGGATATCCACGCCGAGATCTACAAGCTGGGCGGCCATCCGCAGCTTCTCCGGCTTAGTCATGCTGCAGCCCGGCGATTGTTCACCGTCGCGCAGAGTCGTGTCAAAAATATATACGCGGCTCACTTGGCCTCCGGTAGGAGTTTTTGGATCCCGCTTCAACAGTCGAACCGGGAGTCTTTTTCCATCCTAAGGAAACGGTTCGGATTATGCAAATTTATAGTGTTGGCTTTTGATATTAGCTATAATCATGACATAAGGCGCAGTTATGAGGCCGCTGCCATGGAACTCTATCCCCTCAAAGTCTTTCTGACGGTTGCGACAGAGCGGAGTTTCTCGCGCGCAGGCGAAAAGCTCCTCAGAACACAACCAGCCATTTCGATCGCAATCCAGCGACTGGAAAGCGATCTAAAAGAGAAGCTCATCGACCGGTCTGGGCGTGAGCTACTGCTGACCGACGCGGGCCGTGTCGTGCTCGAATACGCGCGGCGATTTCAGAACCTGGAATCCGATCTCGAAAACGCTCTCCGGGAGTTGCGGGACAACTATGCGGGGCGTTTGACAATTGGAGCCAATGAATCGACCTCGCTGTATCTGATACAGCACATTCAGCGCTACCGGCGTTTGTTTCCCAAAGTGAAGGTGCAGGTGCGCCGGATGCTTTCGAGCAAAATCCCTTCGCAATTGCTCGACGGCGAACTGGAGTTGGGCGTCATTAGCTACGATCCGGGCGACGACCACCTGGTTTCACAGATCATCTACACGGATCGCCTCGCGTTGGTGGTTTCCCCGCAACACCGGTTTGCTAACCGGGGAGAAGTCGCCATTACGGAACTCGATATGGAGACGTTTATCGCCCATAACGTGCTTTCGCCGTATCGCGAGATCGTGTTGCGCGAATTTCAGCGGCACAAAGTTCCCCTGAATATGGACGTGGAGATGCCCACCATCGAAACTATCCGGCGCATGGTGCAGGCCAACGAAGGAGTAGCGTTTGTGCCGCGGATGTGTGTGGAACAGGAAATTGCGCAGGACCTGCTGCGCGAGATCCGTGTCAAAGAACTCTACTGCGAGCGCAAGATCCGCCTGGTGTATCCCGCCCGACGCGCCTTAAGCCATGCGGCGAAGGCCTTTCTGGAAGTAGTGCGAGACTCGACCGTTGAAACCGCGCCCGCCACGGCTTCGGAGGCCAGCACGTCGCTGAAACGGGAATCGCTGTGAGCGGCGGTCCGGTAGCGGCAGTCATCGGCGGCGGCATCATCGGCAGCACCGTTGCTTGGCGCATGGCGCAGCGCGGCTGGCGCATCGCTTTATTCGAAAAGGGCGAACTGGGCAACGAGGCGAGCTGGGCCGGAGCGGGCATGTTGTCGCCCGGCGGCGAAGTGGAAGAGCGGTCGCCATTTGCCGATCTATGCAGGCACAGCCGGTCGTTATATGGGGCCTATGTGGAAGAGCTGGTTTGTAAGTCGGGCATTACGATCGACTACCGCGAGTGCGGCGCCATCGATCTCGCTTACACACCGGTCGAATGGACGCTTTTGCAAGCGCGCGCGGCAGTGCAGCAAACAATAGGCATTCGCAGCCGCGAAATTTCGCCGGCCCGGCTTCAGACTTTCTCTCCGTATGTTCGAACCGAGGGTCTCGCGGGCGCGTTGTTCTATCCGGACGATGCCATCGTCGATCCGCGCGAGATCATGCAGGCTTTACGCATTGTGTGCGTCAAGCAGGGCGTTGAGATTTCGGAGCACACGCCGGTCGAGCATATCGACGTTCGGAGCGGTCAGGCAGAGATCAACGGCCGACCATATGATGCCGCCATTGTGGCGGCAGGCGCCTGGAGCGATCGGATCGAAGTGTCCGGTGTGCCGTCTCTTCCCGCTTCCGAACCGCTCAAAGGTCATCTGATCGGCTTCGATCTACAACTCGGCGCATGCCCCACTATCTTGCGGCATGGCCATACGTATCTGCTGCAGCGCGGGACCGGCCGCCTGATCGCCGGCTCTTCGGTGGAGCATGCCGGTTTCGACCGCCAGATCAGCCCGTCGATTGCCGGACAATTGAAGCGCAAGGCAACGGCCGTGTTGCCCGTGCTCGAGAAACTGGAAACCGCCGATGTCTGGACCGGATTGCGGCCGGGAGCGCAGCAACTTCACCTGGGCCGCTGGCATGGAAGCCCGCTCTTTCTTGCGTATGGGCATTTCCGGAACGGCATCCTGCTGGCGCCTGCCAGCGCCGAACGAATTGTCGCGGAAATGTAGGGTCGACGCATGCGTCGACCGCTGTAACCGGCGCTATCGCCAGTTGGCGAACATCGCCGCGCGATGCCGGCGCACATCCTCAATCAGTCTCTCGACACTGTTGCGCCGCTTCAGCAACCGCTCGAGCAGGCGCTCCAGTTCCGCCTCGTCGCCGTCCAGCCAGGAACGAGGTATCTGTTTCCAGGCCTCGTCGATCACCTCCACCGGGAAATGCCGGACCATCTCCAGCCAGGGTTGAAACGAATCGAGCGATGTCACTTCGTTGTAAACATTGGGACGGAAATAGACGCCCTGCAGGGGCGAATCCTGAAATTCCCAGTGAGGTCCGTTGAACGCGAAGCCATGGTCGATCATCTGAGCAAAGAACCCGGTTCGGGCCGGCGCTTCGCCTCGGAGCGGCGTCCAATCTTTTGCGCGGGCGCGAAAGAAGATCGACTGTCGGGAATCCGCATTCCCCACCCACTTATCGAACACCAGGATGCCGAGAAAGTCGACACGGTTTTCAATTTTGCCGAGCAGCGTGTCCGGGAGAAAATCGTAGATCGCGACACGATCCGGATCGACTGATGTCCGCGAGCCGAAGTGTAGGCCCGCGACCGGCGCCTCGCGCCGCGATCCAAGCACTACGCAAAGATCGGGATGAGCGGCGATAAACTCCGGGGCGATCTCGATCAGCGCCATTTCGGGCGTATGCACCTGCAGGTATTTGAGAAAGACGCCGGACAACCATTCATTGATTAGAATGCGCCGGTGCTGCGGATTATTGACGAATTTAACGACGTAATAACCGTTGTCTTCGCCCTGAATCAGGTGAGATTGCGCGCCGCCGCGCATTTTGCGAATCAGGTTGCGGGCGCGGATCGGCATGTAAGCAGGGAAAGAGCCTGAGCATTGGTATGCTGGTGATGGCTCAGAACCAGATTACTCCCCGCGCCAAAGGAATTTCGGTACAGAGGAATGGCAGACGAAACTGAAGAGAAACAGCAACCCCACTCGAATCCGGACGAAATTGCTTTAGAGCTGATGAAATTCGTTGCGATGACGACCGGTTACGGCAAGGGCACCCCGACTACCGGATTTTCCGGTAAAGGCCCGCGCTCGACTGAAGAATACGCGGATTCGTTGATTGATCTCTTTGAGCGTTGCCGCGCGGTTGTACGCAAAGAACCCACGAAAGCGTAGACAAACCGGGCGAGCATGCCTCGCCGGCGGAAGACGTCCGCTCACAGTTGTGCAGGCCCCTTGCTCAGGGTGGGGTTTAGTGCGGACCAATGAGGTCTCATTGTTAGGAGTACGGCGTTGCTACCTTCTGCCCATTGACAGCCTAAACTAAACCGTTTAGTATTTGATTCTATGATCCGAGTGCATGATCTGGTCAAGACATTCGGCGAGTTCAGGGCGGTCGATAACATCTCTTTTCAGGTCGAAAAAGGCGAGATCTTCGCGTTTTTGGGGCCCAACGGAGCCGGCAAAACCACCACCATCAAGATGCTGACCACGCTCCTGAAGCCGACCAGCGGGCGGGTGGAACTCGATGGACTCAATCCCGCCGTAAAGCAAAACGAAGCGCGCCAGCGGTTCGGGATCGTATTTCAGGATCCCAGTCTCGACTCCGAACTGACGGGCTACGAGAACATGGACCTTCACGGCGTTCTCTATCATGTGCCTCGCAAAATTCGTATTGAGCGAATTGAGCGGCTCCTCAAATTGTTTGAATTGTGGGAGCGGCGCAACGATCGGATAAAGCAGTTTTCCGGGGGAATGAAGAGACGCCTCGAAATCGCGCGCGGATTGCTGCACACGCCCAAAATTCTCTTTCTGGACGAACCCACGCTAGGACTCGATCCGCAAAGCCGCAATCAGCTCTGGACACACGTGAAGAACTTGAACGAGAGTGAACAGGTCACGGTCTTTCTCACCACGCACTACATGGATGAGGCGGATCGGGTAGCCGATCGCATCGCGGTGATCGATCACGGCCGCATCGTCGCGCAGGGCTCGCCGGCGGAACTGAAGGAACAGACGAGCAGCGACTCCCTCGAACAGGCGTTTCTCACGCTGACCGGCTCGTCAATCCGGGATGAAAGCGCCGGCTCCGCGGACCAACTGCGGCAGTTCGCCAAAATGTGGAAGCGATAAAAAGCAATGGGTCCGATTTACATTCTCTGGCTTCGCGAGCTGAAACGATACGTTCGGTCGCGCGCGCAAATCGCGGCTTCACTGGGACAGCCGCTTCTCTATCTGCTGGCGCTTGGATTCGGGCTGGGGCCGATTTTCCAGAAATCGGGCCATGGCAGCTACCTTCAATTCATTGCGCCCGGCGTGATTGCCATGACAGTTCTATTCACGTCGATTTTTTCGGGCATCGCGCTGCTGTGGGACAGACAATTCGGGTTCTTGAAAGAGACGCTGGTCGCTCCCGTGCCACGGATCACGATCATGATCGGCCGGACGCTGGGCGGCGCCACTGTGGCGATGATTCAAGGCGTTCTCGTCATTATCGTTTGTTTGATTGCGGGCTTCCGCCCTGTCAATCTGGCCGCCGTGCCGCTTGCGTTCGGGTTTATGCTCCTCATCGCGGTGGTGTTCGGGGCTCTCGGCACGGCCATCGGCTCCGTGCTGCAGGATATGCAGGGATTTCAATTGATTATGAATTTCCTGGTCCTGCCGATCTTCTTTTTGTCGGGCGCATTGTTTCCGCTGACTAATCTGCCCAAAGCTCTCGGCATTGTCACGAGCATCGACCCGCTGTCTTACGGAGTGGACGGGTTGCGCGGCGCACTTGCCGGCATCTCGCATTTCGGACCGGCAATCGATCTATCGGTGCTCTGCATTCTGGCGGCAATCTTTCTCGGCATCGGAAGCTTTCTGTTTTCGAGAATTCAGCTCTAGCGATGGCTCGTCAGCGAAGTACGCGCGCTCATGACCAGGTTCTGGATGCGGCGCTCAATCTGTTTTCAAAGAGTGGGATCGATTCGACCAGCATGGATTCGATTGCCGAGGCTTCCGGAGTCAGTAAAGCGACCATTTACAAACACTGGCCCGATAAGGATGCGCTTTGCCTGGAAGTAATGGCTCGCTTGCATGGCCTTCACGAGGAGCCGGTCTTCGACTCGGGAGACGTCCGCACCGATATTGTTGCCCTACTAAGCCATCGGCCTCCGGAACAGCGTTCGGAGCAGCAGACAAGAATGATGCCACACCTGATGGCCTACGCCGCCCGCAATCCGGCGTTTGGCAAGGCGTGGCGATCCCGGGTGATGGAACCGCCCCGGACGCGGCTCGTTCAACTACTAAAGCGCGCCGTCGTCTCGGGTGAATTGCCCGCGGATCTCGATTTCGATTTAAGCGTGGCATTGCTGATGGGGCCGATGATGTACCGCCACGTCTTGAGCCTCATTCAGGTCAAGCCACCGGAAAACATGCCCGAGCGGGTATTAGAGGCGTTTTGGAAGGCATACGCATTGCCCCGTCAAAAGCCTTCGGGGAAAGCCTAAGCTCCAAGCCGACAACCGGCATGCGTACTGAGAACGACGGTTGAAGATATCCGGTAATAACGTCAGCTCCTGGACAGTCGCGGTTCGGTACAGGCAACCAAGGGTCTTCATCATTTTCGGTGAGCCGCAGGGCTATGGGCACTCTGCCTTGCGGGCGCAGCCCGCGGCTCCGCCCATGGCAACTCGGAGCCGCGCACGCAGTCAGCGGTTCCGCAGGATCACGCCATCGAGACCATGTTTGCGAAACCCGGTACTTAGCGCCTTCTCTTAGCGGCCTTCTTCGGACCCTTTTTGGCCGGGCCTCTTGCCGCCATTTTCTTGAACGCCGTTTTCTTGGCTGCCTTTTTGGGGGCGGCTTTCTTCAGCGCTTTTCTCGGAGCCGCTTTCTTAGCTGCCGTCTTTTTAGCAGCCTTTTTGGTGGCCGCCTTCTTCACGGTCTTTTTGGCTGCCTTCTTGGGCGCAGCTTTTTTGGCGGCTTTTTTGGGCGCTCTTTTCTTCGGAGCGGCAACCTTCTTCGCGGCCGCTTTCTTGGAAGCCCCTTTCTTAGGCGCGGCCTTCTTCACTGCCGCCGTCGTGGGCGCGGCCTCTTTAAGAGCGGTCTTTTTCGCTGCCGCTTTGCGCGCTCGCTTCGGGCGCTGGGCGGGCGGCTGAGCGCCTCGGGCTTCTCCGGTGGGCTCACCCCCAACGGGCGGGACAGCGCCGCCTGGTGGCTCCGATACGGCCGGCCGCGGGGTGGGAGGTTCCTTACGAGTCTCGGCTACGTCTGTATCGAGATCGTCGTCCTCATCGTATTCATCTTTATCCGACGCCAACTCGACATGTTCATCTTCGTAGTCGAAATCGTCTTCTTCGTCGTCGGGACTCAGCCGGTACTGCAGAGTCATGCGCAGCTCCTTTCGCACTACTACAATTGCAACTCTACAAAATGCATCCAAAATGATGCAAGAAGCCAAATGATTTCACAAGGTGTGACGATTAGCAAGAGGAGAACGTATCGTACGAGAAGAAGAAGAGCCAGTTAGGAGCGTTCTCCTACGTAACAGCCGGGACAAGAAAGCGTAAATACGAAGAGGCATTACGGCGGTGCCAGTCCCTGCCGGTCGTGGCTCGGAACTGAGCCGCGTGAGCCAGCAACCGATTTGGGCGGCTCTTCGATACGCTACTGTGTTACGAAGCGCTGTACTTAGTGGGAGAGACTTGCGGTTCGAACCGCAGCCCGGCGATGCAGCACGCTCGGCGACACGTTACGCGACCTGACGTTGTGCGAAGACGCGCGGCGGCTGGAGGCATGGGAGGAGGTCAATTTACGCCGCACGGTCCGGCGGATCTGCCTCGCGGGCGGATGATAGACGGCGGGTATCAACAACACGTCCCCGGCATCGAGGGAATCCGCGCCCTGATTCACTTCCAGAATGCGCCCGGCGGAAGTATTGTATTCATGGGCAATTGCCTGTAGCGTATCGCCGGCAACCACATGGTGCAGCCGCCACGATTCGCGATTGGACGAGGGTACCGATTCAAGCGCGGCCAGCGTCGTCTGCGCCGTGCCAAGGGGCATGTGAATCTCGGTTCCGGCGGGAGCGATGTTACCCAGCAGCGCCGGATTCAGGTCCCGAACGACGGAAACAGGCTGCTCCGCAGCATCGGCGATCAATTGAATGTTCGTCGCGACATTCACCTTCATATCTTCGTACTGAATCGGAGGATCTTCCTGGATGTCCTCGAGCCCGTAGTCCTTCGGATTTTTGGCCATGATGGTCATGGCGACAATGATCGGGACGTAATTCGACGTTTCCTTTGGAAGCGCGTGCAGCTTCAACAGTTCCCAGTAATCCGCATAACCGGTGCGTTCCACCGCCCGATCGACGTTCAATGGGCCACAATTATAAGCGGCCATCGCCAGATACCAGTCGCCATACCGCTGATAAAGATCCTTGAGCATGCGAGCCGCGGCACGGGTGGCCTTGGGCGGATCGAAGCGTTCATCGATCTTGTTGGTCCGCGTCAGATCGTAAAGCTGGCCGGTGCCGGGGATGAACTGCCACATCCCTACCGCGTGGGCCCACGACACAGCCCGCGGAAGAAAGCCCGATTCCGCTTCGGCGAGATAGATCAATTCCTGCGGAACTCCTTCTTCAGCGAGTATCCGCTGGATCATCGGCTTATAACGCCCCGCACGCTGGAAACCGGCAAGCAGCACCTTGCGGCCCCGGTCGCTAGAAAAATAATGAATATAGGAAAGTACCGGGTCAGTCAACTCTAACGGAATCGCGGACGCCGTCTGCTTCAGCTCGAAATCGACCTTCGGCAGAAGAGACTGGTCGACCGGGAAGGTCATACTGCTGATCTGATCGATCGGCGCCTGATCGAAAGCCGCCGCCTCACTGTTTGTTTCTCCCGCGCCGAGCTTCTCGATGTCGAATCGATAGACCAGGTCCGTAATCCGGTCGAGTTGAGCCTCAATTCGGCGGCGGTCCGGCAAGTCTTCCGGAGCATTCAGCAGAGCATCTATCGATGCGTCAAACTCGCGGCGGGCGCCACTAAGGTCGCCCTTAAAGTAAAGCTGCTTCCCGGCGTTGAGATGCTGATCGGAGCGCTGAATGCGCTGATCCGCCTCCGCGGAGTGGATATCCGGACGCGGCTTCTGAGGCGCCGTCAGATTCCGATGAATGGGAGAAGCTGTGGAAACGGAGGATGTGGAGAAAACTGCGCCTGCTGCGTCGGAAGCTGGCCCTGCGGGACTAGCCGGTAATCGCAGACCACCAAAAACAAGGCAGGCGATGACTCCAGCCAGAAATACGGTTCTGTTTCGGGCCATCATTCAATAAGAATAGATAGTGGGTTTCAAATTTTGTAACAGAACCATCACTTTAACCCAGGTACAGTCGAGGGTCAAGGCTGAAGCCGTCCTACTCCCGAAAGTCATAGGGCGTTTGGGAGGGTTGTTCTAAATTTGGAATTTTGGCTATTCGATTGCCTTACGTAGCTTTTTTAAAGTCGTATTGCATGGTTTTCGAGTACGCAAAGATAGGCGCCGTACATAACATCAAGCGGGCGAGGCATGCCTCGCCCCTCAAAAAAAGTTGAGCCACGCTCCTAGCGGGTAAGTACTGGCTGTGCTTCCCGGCTGCTGATGATTCGATCGATCATGCCGTAATCGAGCGCCTGCTGAGGCTCCATAATGTAATCGCGGTCGACATCGCGGGCGATTTTGTCGACCGGCTGGCCGGTTGCATCCGCCAGGATTTCGTTTAGCGACTGGCGCATTCGAAGTATCTCGCGAGCATAAATGTCGATATCGGCGGCCTGTCCGGCAAGTCCGCTCATAGAGGGCTGATGGATCAGTATGCGCGAATGGGGAAGGCTGAATCGCTTGCCCTTCGCCCCACAGGCCAGCAGTACGGCGGCCATCGACGCAGCCTGCCCAATGCAATAGGTCACGATATCTGGTTCAACCAGTCGCATGGTGTCCAGAATCGCCAGTCCCGCGGTAATGGAGCCGCCCGGAGAATTCAGGTAGAGGGAGATGTCGCGCTCCGGATCCTCGGCGGCAAGGAAGAGCATTTGCGCCATCACAAGATTCGCGACATTGTCGTCGATCGGGGTGCCGAGAAAGATGATATTTTCTTTAAGCAGCCGCGAGTAAATATCGTAAGCACGTTCTCCTCGCGACGTCTGCTCGACCACCATGGGCACGAGTACCGAATTATTCATCTCAAGATTATTCATCTCAAGCTCCTTTGCTCGCTCGATGCGAGTCCGTCCATAAAAAGTCTCGCCAAACCTCATGATAAAGGATGGGAATCCGGCCTAACGAAAGAGAGCATACGAATTATTACTTCCGGTCGACGGAGACCCCGTTGGGCGAGATATCCCGATCGGAACTGTACGGAAATAGGAGGAACGCCCTGCTGTTGAAAAGCGCGGGCGCATGAGGCAAGCCCTAGGGGCTGCGGTGGCCGCCCAGACCCACGTAGGTCTGTATTTTAGTCGGCTTGAGTTGTAAAATCTTTAAGGCGACCCCGAAATTGAAATCGAAAAATATTTTAGGTCGTTGTGACTGAGAACTATTCAGCGCCGAAAACCAGAGGAGTTATGCCGGAATGAAGGTGCTAATCGCAGATGACGACCCTATTTCGCTGACGCTCCTGCGAAGCGCCTTACAACGTTGGGGATACGAAGTGGTTGTCGCCAAAGATGGCGAGCAGGCATGGGCGGCGCTATCGGGCAGCAACGCGCCCACGCTGGCGGTCCTCGACTGGATGATGCCCGGCCTGACGGGGCCGCAGGTGTGCCGGAAGGTCCGCGAACTGAGTCGCGAACCGTACACCTACATTATTCTGCTGACTTCGAAGAACACGAAATCGGAAACTGTGGAAGGCATGGAGGCGGGCGCGGACGATTACGTCGTCAAGCCCTTCCACGACCACGAGCTCCAGGTCAGGCTGCGAGCCGGGAAACGCATCATCGATTTGCAAACGGAACTGCTCGACGCTCGGGAAGAACTTCGCGACCGCGCCAACAAGGACCTGCTGACAATGCTTCCGAACCGCTCGGCCATCCAGGACCTTCTGGAGCAGGAGCTATCGCGCTGTCACCGCGAGGGCCGCACAGTGGGCGTCATTCTGCTGGATCTGGACCACTTCAAGCGTGTTAACGACACGCTGGGACATCTGGCGGGCGATACCGTATTGCGCGAAACCGCCGGGCGGTTCCGGTCGAATATGCGGACCTATGATCGGATTGGGCGGTACGGCGGCGAGGAGTTTCTGGTCGTTCTTCCGAATTGCGACCTCGAACAAGCGACCCATCAGGCCGAACGGCTGCGCTCCAAGCTGGACCAGCAACCGGTATTCGTCGATGGAACGCAATTGTGCGTGACGGCAAGCTTTGGGGTCACGGTTTCGGACGGGGGGGAGCGGTCGCCGGAAGTGCTGATCCGTGTCGCCGACGAGGCGCTTTACCGGGCCAAAGCAAGCGGCCGGAACTGCGTAGAGTACCTGATAATTGAGAACTCACGCGCGGCGAGCGACGTTGTGGGGGCTCCTGCGGCACGGGAGTAGCGACTTCGCGATAGATTGATGCTTGCATGCAAGCATTCGAAATTCAAGAATTCGGCATCGACAATCTGCAGCTCGTAGACCGGGCGACGCCTCAGCCCGGACCTTACGAAGTCCGGGTGCGTATGACCGCCGCATCGCTCAACTTTCGCGACCTGATGGTCGCCGAGGGCCAGTACAATCCGAAGCTGAAACGGCCACTTGTGCCGCTTTCGGATGGCGTCGGCATCGTCGAGACAACCGGGCCCGGCGTTACGCGCGTGCGGACAGGCGAGCGCGTGGCCGGCATTTTCATGCAGAAATGGATCGACGGCGAACCCGATCGGGAAAAAGCCGCTTCGGCGCTCGGCGGCGCCATCGACGGCGTGCTCGCCGAGTACAAGGTTTTTCATGAGCACGGACTGGTTCAGGTTCCCGCCCATCTTTCGGACATGGAAGCAGCGACGCTTCCCTGCGCAGGCGTGACCGCCTGGCACGCGCTTTTTGAAGAGAGACAGCCACAACCGGGCGATTCGCTTCTCATTCTGGGAACCGGCGGCGTTGCCATGTTCGCGCTACAGTTTGGGCGCTCCGCCGGCTTGCGGACCATTGTGCTCTCAAGCAGCAACGACAAACTGGCGCGGGCGCGAGCCATAGGGGCTTCCGATACGATCAACTACCGCGAAAGGCCCGATTGGGACAAGGCGGTTCGAGAGTTGCTGCCCGAAGGAGCCGATGCGGTACTCGAAGTCGGCGGCTCGGATACGCTGGCGCGATCGCTAAAGGCGGTGCGGATGGGCGGTATCGTGAGCGTGATTGGCGCGTTGAGCGGTGGCGAGCCGACCGTTAGCCCAGTCCCGATTCTCATGAACAGCTTGCGCGTGCAGGGTATCTACGTGGGATCTCGAAGCATGTTCGAGCGGATGAACCGGGCTCTAGAGCAGCATCAGATCAAACCCGTGGTGGACCGGGTATTCCCATGGCGGGATGTCCGGCAGGCGATGCGCTATATGCAAAGCCAGCAGCACCTGGGTAAGATTTGTTTGGAATTTTGAAGAACGGCAGCGGGAAGTAAACCGGAAACGAAGCCGCCGCACGCAAGCGCGCGGGTTGTACGGTTGCCCGAAAAACCCGCTTGCTCACGCACGGCGGCCCTGCGTCGAGGAGACGTTAGAACTGCAAGCGCAACTGGAACTGAATATGACGTTCGGTCCCGGTCTGGGAACTGGTCACCTGGCCAAAGTTCGTGTCACCCAACGTGGCGTCGGGCGTGCCGAACTGCGGCGTGTTAGCGAGGTTGAACGACTCAGCCCGGAACTGCACCTTCCATCGTTCGGTAATATCGAAATCCTTGAAGATGGAAAAGTCGAGCGTACGAGTCGGCGGAGAGTTATTGGATTGCAGTCCCAAATTCCCTTGTGTTAGAGAAGCAGGCTCCAGAAAATTCGCCGTATTAAACCATTCGGTGGGATTGCGGCCGCCGGAGGGAGCCGCATCGGCGGTGGCTCCATTGACCAAATCAGGGAAGCAACTTGCCCAAACACCCTGGCAGCCATTCGCCCGCACGGTGTAAGGATTGCCAGTGTGAAGCGTCAGGATGCCATTGGCCTGCCAGTTGCCGACCAGCGTTTGCAGGAACTTGTTCATGTTCGCGCCGTAGGTTTGACCGCGGCCAAACGGAATCGCATAGTTGAATCCAGTAGTGATGTTATGACGGATATCCCAGGCCGCGCTGGAATAGGAAGTCGAAATGTTGGTGTTGTCCTTGTAGCCGAATCCATTCGATCCGCTGAGCGTCGTGCCGCTATTGGCTAAAGCGTGCCCGTACGTATAGGCCGCGATGAACTGCAGTCCATTGGACATCCGCTTTTCGAGTTTCGCGGTGAATGCGTCGTAGGCGCCAAAGCCGAACGATGCCGTTCCGGAGATACTGCCAATAAACGGGGCCGGGCGCAGGGAGTCGCAATTGATCTTGGTGTTGAGGGTTCCGAAGTTCGGACACGCGTTGAAATCGGGCTGCAGGAGCTGATGCGACGAATGGTTGCCCTGATAGCCGAGTTCAAGGGCCATGTTGCCCTTGATTTCCTGCTGCACGGCGACATTCCACTTCTGAACCATGGGGTTCAGGAAGTTTTGAGAGACGCTGCGCAGTTGAAGAGAGGACACCGGTGTCGTCGTAAAGACGGTAGTCGGATAACCAATCGCTACCCCGCCGGTTGCGTTGCCACCCGCGAAGAAGGGGTTCGGCGAAAACGCATCCACGCCGGCAGGCCGGTTTAACTGCGGTGATTCGTTAAACGGAGCCGACTCGCCACGGTTAGGATTGCCACCCTGGTTTTCTTCGCCGCCATAGAATATTCCGTACGCGGCACGAATGACCGTTTTCTCGCGGATGTTATAGGCAATGCCGACACGTGGACCGATATCCATTTTGTCCCACGGGATCATATATTGATCTACCTGGCCGCGAACCACCTTCACATTCGGGAACTTCGCTGGGAAAAGGGCGCCGGTCGTCGGATCGACATAGGGCTGGTTGAAATTGGGCGGCAGCGGCGCGTCCTGATTCGGGCCCTTCGGAATCTGTAGCGTAAGAGTGTCGTAGTCGAAGTTGGACTGCCTCGAGAACTTCTCGCCGATGGGTGACCACAATTCGTACCGAACACCCAGGTTCAAGGTGATCTTCGGGGTCAGCTTCCAATCGTCTTGCGCATAGAAAGCGTATGCCTTGCGCGTGGATGAAATGAAATTCGTTGTCGAGATCTGCCCGCCGTTCAGCGCGCCAAGCAGGAAGGAAGCCATTTCGTCGCCCGTATCGCCGCTTAACGTGCCGTTGAGTCCGCCGGCGTCCTTGGCGGTAGATGGAAATGCCGTTTCGTTGCGGCTAAAATTCATTTCGCCGAAGGCGTACGGCACCTGGAAGAACGGGAACTGGACGGGTTTCACCTCGGCGCCGAATTTCATCGAGTGGCTGCCCTTGGTGACAGAAACGTTCTGGATAAAGTCCCAAACGTTGTTGTATTCTTTCGTCGGAAGCCAGTCGTTGGTGCCCACCTGACGGTAGCGGCCCAAGCCGAATTGCGGTATGCCCCCCGGCAAAGCGGGTTGGTACCCTCCGATGCCTACGGCGGCATACTCATTCTGGTCGCTGTTCGAAGCTTTACGGGAGGTCACCAGCCGGCTGAAGCCGAGACGGGTTTCCGTGATGAGAGCGGGTGACCAGATACGCGTGTAGCCGAGCTGGGCGTTACGGCCAAGGTCGTCTTCGCCGGTGCCGTTAAAGTTAGCGGCATCCAGTGGCGACTGGAACGGCGGCGTACTGGTTTTAGTCGTGTTGGACCAGCTCAAGCTGCCGAAAATGCTGTCCTTTTCGTCGAGCGCATAATCGACGCGGACGTCACCCTGGTCTGTCACCAAGCCGCCGGGCGTAACCGTGTAGTAGTCGTTTTGGGGGACGTTGCCGGGCACCACGGGCTGATTGGTCGCGGGGTAGAGGGCCATCAGCTTTGCCGCAGCCGGATCGAACATGCTGGCCGGAATGGTGTTATTCGGGAATGGGTCTCGAACCTGCTGCCCGCCCACCATCCGCGTGGTGGCTGGATTGAAGATCTGGTTCTGCAGGATGGGGCGGCCGAGGGCATCTTGTCCGATCTGCTTTCCGAGAAGCTGTGAGAAATCGCCATGCGTCATGGCCTGCGTCGGGATGGTGAAGAAACCGCCGTAGCCGAGGTTTTGCACGGTGCCGCCGCTGGTTGCGATGCGCGTGCCCTGGTAGTCGCCGAAAATGAAGAGTTTGTTCTTGATGATTGGACCGCCAATGGCGCCGCCGAACTGATTCTGCTTGAAGACGTTGCGCGCGGAGCCCGCTTTATTGTTCTCCCAGCGGTTCGCATTCAGCTTGTCATTCTGAAGAATTTCGAAGACTACGCCGTGAACCTGATTGGTGCCCGATTTCAGGTTGATGTCCACAACGCCGCCGGCGGCGCGGCCGTATTCAGCGTTATAGCCATTCGTCAGGATCTGCATGGCGCCGATGGCTTCGACCGAGGGGTTAATGACGAACGACTGCTGGTTGATGAAGTCGATAACGTTGACGTTGTTGTCAACGCCATTCAGCAGGAAGTTGTTTTCACCCGTGGAACGGACGCCATTTGCGGAGAAGTCGCCGCCAAGCGCGCCGCGGGCGCCGGGTTCGGCAGGCAGGACCCCGGGCGACAGGCGCGCGAGAAACGCGAACGTGCGCTGGCCGCCGAGGGGCAACTGCGTCACCTGCTGCGTATTCAAATTGGCGCCCTGTTGGGTGGTTTCCGTCTCGAGCAATGGCGCGGCGGCGGAAACTTCGACGGTTTGCGATGCGTTGCCGACTTGCAGCGTGACGTTGACGCCGTTTCGTCCGCCGGGGCTGATGATAATTCCTTTTTGCTCGGCTTTCTGGAAACCCGAGGCTTCCACGTCAATGGTGTATGTGCCGGGTTTCAAAAGCGGGCGGACGTAAGTGCCGGATGCGTCCGTCTGAACCTGATACGTCAGGCCAGTGGCATCTTCGGTAATAACTACCTTTGCATTTGGCACGGCGGCGCCTTGGGCGTCGCTAACAGTGCCGGTGATGGTGCCGAGATCGCGCTGAGCATATAGCATCGCGCCAGAAAGGAGCGCGAACAGAGCGAGAAGACATAAACTACGCAGCCGTGGCATAGGGGGTTCTCCCTGAAACAGACTTTAGAGAACCGTACCATATACTGCGATTCCGTTACAAGACGATTTTGTAAACCTTTACATCACATTAATGTATTTTAATCTTTGGCTCTTTTAAGGGGTAGAATGGCCGCTAGCACGTGTGGGACGGCCTCTCTTGAAACATGAGCACGCTTGCGAGCGCCAGTAAGATAAGTAATAGTGTAGGCGCTTACATAGAAACCTGCGCCTGGTTGGAAGGTGGTCGATGGACAGTCCGCTCCTTACGGTCGCGTTTCGATGCTCGCGAGCGGGCGTCTGAGCGTCGTGACGCGGGTCGCAGCCCGTTTCGATAGCAGCTTCTGTTGTTTCGGCTGCGTTCGGCAAGCCGTTTACTCTATGCTGGTAGCAACATGAAAGCGCTTCTACTTTCGGAATATAAACATCTCGCGTTGACGGATATGCCCGAGCCGGAAATCGGGCCGGAAGAAGTCCTGATCCGGGTGAAAGCGTGCGGCATCTGCGGAAGCGATGTCCATGGGTATGACGGCAGCACGGGGCGGCGAATTCCGCCGATCGTGATGGGCCACGAAGCCGCCGGTACGATCGCGGAAGTGGGGCGCAACGTGAAGGATCTGGTGGAAGGCGACCGGGTGACCTTCGACTCTACTGTTTTTTGCGGGCATTGCTTCTTCTGCCGGCGCGGGCAGGCGAATCTATGCGATCACCGCGAGGTGCTCGGGGTCTCCTGCGACGACTACCGGCGAGGGGGCGCCTTTGCGGAATATGTAGCCGTGCCGCGCCGAATCTGCTACCGGCTACCCCCGGAGTTGCCGTTTTCGCATGCCGCCATGATCGAGGCCATTGGAGTCGCGGTCCACGCGGTCTCGTTGACGCCAATACAAATCAACGATACGGCGGTTGTCATGGGCGCGGGCATGATTGGGCTGTTGACGCTGCAGGCCGCGAAGCTGGCGGGCTGCGGGCGCGTGATCTCAGTGGATGTGGACGATACCCGGTTGGAGGCCGCTCGAAAACTCGGCGCGACACATACCGTGAACGCGAAAGCCTTGGACACGCCGGAGCACGTGAAGGCGCTGACAGAGGGCCGCGGTGCGGATGTAGCGATTGAATGTGTAGGCGCAACGGCGACGATTCAAAACTCGATCGCGAGCGTGAGAAAAGGCGGAACCGTGACACTGGTCGGAAACATCACTCCGAACATCGAACTGCCGCTCCAGTCTGTGGTGGCTCGGCAAATTCGCGTGCAAGGCTCGTGCGCCTCGTCAGGCGAGTATCCGGCTTGCATCGATCTGCTGTCGCGCGGAGCAATTCGCGTGGAGCCGATGATTAGCGCGACAGCGCCGCTTGATAAGGGGCCGGAATGGTTTGAACGGCTTTACCGGGGTGAGCCGAATTTGATGAAGGTGGTGCTGGAGCCATAGACGGGAAGGGCCGGTTTCCTGCGAATAGAAGGCCGGCGAACTGAAGCGCGCGCCACACGAAATAACGAAACGGGAGGGTTATTCGCCCTCCCGTTTGTCGTGTCGATCGTGTTCGACCCTGGATTTGTGACTAGACAGTCCCCTTCGCATCGGGGCTTTTTCATTATAGACACAGACGCTCAGGCGATCTTTTCCGCAATGGACTTGGCCTGCACGAATTGCAGCAGATAATCGGGACCGCCTGCTTTCGAGTCGGTTCCGGACATATTGAATCCGCCGAACGGGTGCGCGCCGACCATGGCTCCGGTGCATTTCCGGTTGATGTAGAGATTACCGACAAAGAGCTGCCTGCGAGCTTGCTCCGCCTTCTCGGGATTTCCTGTGTAAACCGCGCCGGTCAAGCCGTATTCGGTGTCATTAGCAAGTTGCACGGCATGATCGAAATCGCTCGCCTTAGTTACGGCCAGCACGGGCCCGAAGATCTCTTCCTGGAAAATGCGCGCTTTTGAATCGACATCCGCAATGACGGTCGGCTGAATGAAATAGCCGCCGCCAGCGGACGCCTCCCCGCCTGCAACCAGGCGGCCTTCGCGCCTGCCCGCCTCAATGTAGCCGAGAATAGAATCCTTTGCGCGCGCGTTGATGACCGGGCCCATGTAGTTGCCGGGATCGTCCGAGGCCCCGACCTTAATCCGCGCGACCTTATCCGCGAGCTTTTCCAGAAACTCGTCATAGATCGCAGCGTCGACAATGGCGCGCGAGCAAGCGGAGCATTTTTGCCCCTGGTAGCCGAAAGCGGAAACGAGCACGCCCTGCACGGCCTCATCGATATCCCCTTCGCGGTCGACGACAATGGCGTCTTTGCCGCCCATCTCGGCGATGACGCGCTTGATCCAAATCTGGCCTTTTTGCGGCTTCGCAGCAAGTTCGTTGATGCGGAGGCCGACGTCACGCGAACCAGTGAACGAGACAAATCGCGTTTTGGGATGAGTAACCAGTGTGTCGCCAATGGCGGCTCCCGAACCCGTCAATAATGAAAAGCTCGCGGCCGGGAAGCCAGCTTCGATCAACGTCTCGGCAAATTTAGCGGCAATGGTCGGAGTGTCGCTCGACGGCTTGATGACGACGGTATTGCCGGTCACCAGGGCTGCGACGGTCATTCCGGCCAGGATCGCGAGCGGGAAATTCCACGGCGGAATGACGATGCCGGCTCCAAGCGGCAGATAGACCAGTTCGTCCCGCTCGCCGCTTAGCTGAACAAGCGGCTCAGGCCTGGACAGTTTCAGAGCCTGGCGGGCGTAGTATTCACAGAAATCAATGGCTTCGGATACATCCGCTTCCGCTTCGACCCACGACTTGCCCGCCTCAAACACCAGCCACGCATCGAACTCGTATTTTCGGGCACGAATGACCCCGGCCAGCCGGATCAACAGCGAGGCGCGTTCTTCAAATGTCGTTTGGCTCCATTCGGCAAAATAGGCATGAGCCTTCTCAACGGCGTCGCGGGCGTCCTTTTCGGTTCCCTTTTGGTGGATGCCGACGACTTCGGCGGGATTTGAGGGATTCAGGGATTCGAGCTTCTCGCGGGAGCGTCGCCGCTCGCCTGCAATCAGGAGATCGTATTCCTTGGCGAACTCAGAGCGCACCTGCGCAAGAGCCTGCCGCATGGCCGCCGCATTTGCGGGCTGCGAAAAGTCAGTGTACGGTTCGTTTTGGAATGGCTTTGGGGAGACGCTCGACGTGATAGCGGACATGGATCACCTCATTCGATGAAGCGAGAAGACGTAAGGATTGCCCGTACGGCGAACTGAAGTTCGCCGCGGCACGCTGAAGCGTGCGCCACTAAATTCTCAGAGGTTTTCGTCGATCCTACGCTCGGCGAGGCGGCGGCCTTCTTCAAACATCTGGGCGGCTTCTTCAGCGATTTCGCGGCCGCGCTCATAGAGGTCGCGGCCTTTTTCGAAAAGATCGCGGCTTCGTTCGATGAGATCGTGTTTCGAACCCGCAACGCGCCGGCCGCCATCGCGAGCTTGGGTGGCCAATCTGTCGCGTATCTCTTCGCCCGATTCAGGCGCGAACAGCAGAGCCACGGAAAGGCCGAGCCCGGCGCCGCACAGAAACCACAGAACGTTGTTGCCGCCTTTGCCTTGCATCGCACGTCTCCTCTCTCCTCATTCTATCCGCCGGATTTCCAGTTCGATCAAGGCGGGCGGAGATCACATCCGATTTGCGAACAAGTACTTGCCACCGCTTTCGGCGACCAGATGCATCCGCGAAGCTCCCAGCAATTGCGTCAGCCGGGACACGTCCGGCTGTTCGGCGATGAGGTAATACCGGGCCGGTTCGGCCCACAACCGCAGTATGTCTTTGTCGTCGATAAACACGTGCGGCGCGTCGGGCGCATTCGATCCATATTCCAAATTGTTCACTCGCCCATTCAGCAGCAGGACGCTCTTGTCGGTGTAGAAAACGATCGAGGAGAACGTGTAGTACTGATCGTCGAAAACGATTGTCCCCGGAGCTGAATGCAGCAGAACGTTGGCAAGGGGCCGGGAAGAGAGATACGGGTCGAAGGTCACCATGGCGAGCCGGGCGGCGTGGAAAAGTACGACCATCATTGCCGCCAGACTCATATATGCCTTCCAACGGCTACTTAGGAACGCGCCAAGCGCTCCGATGGCAAAGGCGGCGGCCGCGAGCGCAAGCGGCCAGCGGAGATAAGCGAACGAGTCCATCGTCAAGTCGCTCATATGGCCGAGCGACAGGGTATATGCGGAAGGGTGTTGGGTTAATGCGCTGGAAATGTCGCCGGGATCGGGGATGCCGCGAGTCAGTATCAGAATGGCAACGCTCGCCACGCACGCAACCGCGGCCAGCACGGCAACGGAACGCAGCGGCCATTTCGAAATCTTACCGGGAGCGGCCATTGCGCATCCGATCAACAGCGCGAAGGCGGGGTAGCAGGGCATCGAGTAATACTCCTGCGTTGTTGAAAACGTAAAGAAGATGAGAACGAAGCCAATCCAAATGACTGCTAGCAGCCGTAACCGCGCAGCGCGATCCCGCACACCGTAACCGAGCCGAAGAGTGGACACGAGGAAGGCGCTCCACGGGAAGAGCCAGACCAGGTGCAGGAGCCAGAACCACAAGCGAGGGACTGTATTGTAGTCGCGGGGGTAGCGCAGATTCAGGAAGCGGAGCAGGTGCTCGTTCACGAAATAGAACCACAAGAAGCCTTTGTATTCGCCGGGGCCGCTATGGAGGGTCGCCACGAAATAAGGGGGGTTGCGAATGGTTGCGAGGACATGCCACGGCGCCGCAATGGCGAGAGCGAGCAATGCCCCGGACCCCAGGTGAAGTTTTCGCCAAACGGAGCGGCTTTTCCACTGCCCGGTGAGCAACAGATAAACGAGAGCGATGCCAATGGGAAAAACGGCGGCGATGAGGCCCTTCAGCAAGATGCCGATGGCGATGCTCGCCGGACAGACCGCGGCCCACAACCGGGCATGTTTTTCTCCATCGTCCAGAGCGCGAAGAAATGCCCAGAAAGACAGCGCAATGAAAAGCGTGAGGCAGACATCGGGTATCAGGACTCTCGTGAAGAGAAACATGCCGATACAGGTGGCGATCACGAGGCCCGAGTAGAATCCGGCTGGCGGTGAAAACGCCCAGCGGCCCATGCGAGCGGTTAGCCAGGCCAGCAGCACGCAGGAAACGACCACGGGAATCCGCGCCACCCAGTCATGCGCGCCGAAAATCTTGAAGCAGACCGCGATCGCCCAGTACCAGAGCGGCGCTTTTTCCAGGTAACGGACGCCATCGAGCGTGGCCGTCACCCAATCGCCGGAACTTAGCATATTGCGGGCGATTTGCGCCTGCACCGAATCGACATCGTCCATCAGGGAGGGCGGGCTGATGGCGCATCCGGCAAAAATAACAATGGCGATGAGAACGACTACCCAGCAACTGAACCGATGACGGCGCCACGTTCCACTTCGGACGTGGTCTGAGTCTCTATCTTCCAGCGATGAATCCACAGATGCAATGTTAATAAGCCCCACAGATGGTACCCAAGATTGGCCTGGCGAGAGAGATGCCGCTCAACTAGGCGATGAATAATGATGGGAGAGAACAAGCCGGCTTCCGCGACTGAATCGAACGAAAGCGCATCGTGCAGCAACGGACGAAGCGGACCGCGAAGCCACTCGTGAGCGGGAATATCCAGGCCCTCCTTCGCACGGTTGCAGGCAAAAGGAGGAAGTTTTCCCCTCATGAGCTTCCGCAAGACGTATTTCGTCCGGCTGCCTCGCACCTTCAGGGAAAGCGGAAGCCGGGCGGCGAACTCGACAATGCGGTGGTCCAGAAAGGGTGGCCGCAGCTCGATGGAATGCGCCATGCTCATGCGGTCGCACTTGTGCAAAATATCGTCCGGCAGATAGCAGTGCTGATCGATGAATAGATATCGATTCAGATCGCCGCGTGTATCCGGTCCAGCCGCCAACTTGGAAAAAAGCGCGCCGAGCGGTTCGGGATCGGTATCGAAGAACTCCCGCTGCTCGCGGCGAGAAAACGTGCCATTCCAGAAGAAGTGCGCTTCGTCGGCAGGCAACAGCGCCCCCGCAAGAAAGCGCTTCACTTTATATTCAAAGCCGATCTTTTCATCCGAGACGGGTAGGCGTTCCACCGCTCTGGCGGAACGGCGAAGCACCGCGCGCGGGAGCAAGCGGGCGATGCCCGCGTAGCGATCCGCCAAGTACGTCTGATAGCCGCCAAAAATTTCATCCGCGCCTTCGCCGCTCAACGCCACTTTGACATGGCCCGCCGTCAATTTAGACAAGAACCAAACCGGAAGGGCCCCAGCATCGGCGGACGGCTCGTCTGAATAATAAGCAAGCTCGTGAATCGCGCTCGTCAGGTCAAGATCGCGATTCAGATCGAGCTCGCGGTGCGTCGCGCCATAATGAGGCGCCAAACGCCGGAAATAGCCGCTCTCGTCGCATTTCCTGCCTTCAAACGAGAGAGAAAACGTTTGAACCCGACGCGAAGAATGCGCCGCGCTGTAGTGGAGAATGGTCGAGGAATCCAAGCCTCCACTGGCCCAGACGCCTACCGGGACATCCGCCGCGAGATGCTCCCGCACGGATTGGGAGAGCAGGTAATCCAACTCCGAACAGGCATCTTCCAAATGAATGGGTTCGGGAGAACACGTATTACGCCAGTAGGCTCCCGTGGTTATTCGTCCGTTGCGGCACTCCAGCCATTTGCCCGGCTCGAGTTTCTCGATCCCTTCTACAAGGGTCAAGGGGCCCGGCACATAGTTGAGCGAAAGGAAATAGCCCAGAGCCCGTTTGCACAACAATCGCGGAAGATGATCGTGCGCGAATATGCTCTTTAGCTCGGAACCGAAGAAAATGTTGCCCTGATTAACGGTGAAATACAGCGGTTTGATGCCGAGGCGATCGCGCACCAAGACGAGGCGCCGGGTTTGTTCGTTCCAGATTGCGGCCGCGAACATACCGCGGAAACGTGAGAACGATTCGACGTCCCATTCAATAAACGCCCGGAGAGCAACTTCGGTATCGCACCTGGAATGGAAGCGATGTCCCAATTCTTCGAGCTCGGAACGAAGCTCGCCGTGGTTATAGATCTCTCCATTGAAGGCAATGACGGAATCCCCGGAGTCCGACCGCATCGGCTGCTCGCCGCGTTCAAGATCGACGACTTTGAGCCGCACGGACCCGAGTGAAATGTGCGGCGATTCGAATATATCCTGTTGATCCGGGCCGCGATGGCGCAGACTCAGCGTCGATTTCCAAATTGCGCCGGTGTCCACTCGCCGGTCAAAATGCGTATACCCCGTTATTCCACACAAGACCCATCACCCCCTTCACTTCCCCGGCAGCGCCACGGACGCATCCGTGGACACCCCAAAGTACACTTAACTTCCCCAAGCCAAGCGTTAGGCGCACACGTGAGCGATCCGGCAGCATTCTACCGCTTCCCCCGAACTCAGCTCAATGCAGTATGTCGCATTTTACCCGAAGAATCTGAAAAAACAATGAAAGAAATGGAAGAGAGGAATTGAGCGATTCTTCAGATTACGAGCGCATGGTGATCTCACGTTTATGAGAACGTTGATTGCGATTTCCTTTGTAGTATTCGTCGCGCCCGCGGATGAAGGCGAGACGAAGCGCGATTAAAGCAGCCGGTTACGGGTTATTGCTTCGCAACCGACTCATGAACAGCAGGCCGGCTGCTCGGCCTCCGCGGCGCGGGGCAGCAGTCGGTGGCGCAGATGTGGTGGCGTGGCCCGTATTTCCCAATTGCCAGCATCGGCGCGCCCAGAACTCGCTCGGTTATCAGTTCGCGGATCATCCGTATGAACATGGGATGTGTGCCGACGGTGTCGGCTCGTATCAGCGTGATGCCTAATTCAAGCGCCAGGTCTTTGGCTTCGACATCCAGGTCATACAGCACTTCCATGTTGTCCGACAGGAAGCCGATGGGAGCGACGACGACGTGCTTAATCCCCATTTGAGGGAGGCGTTCGAGGTACTCGAGGACGTCAGGTTCAAGCCATGGCTGGCTGGGAGTGCCGCTGCGGCTTTGGAACGCGAGCTTCCAGTGCTCAACCCCGCTTGCTTCCGCAACAAGGCGGCAGGCCTCTTCGAGTTGCTGGTGGTAATCGCTGGTCTGCGCCAGAGCGAGCGGGATGCTGTGCGCAGTGAAAACGACATAGGGAGGCTTGGCGTGCGGAAGCTTCGTGAGGGCCTCCCGGAGCCGATCGGCTGACGCTTCAATGAAATGGGGGTGATTGTAGAACACACGCAGCTTCTCGACTCGCGGCGATCCTTCACCAACGGCGGCCTGCGCGTCAGCGATATTCTCGCGATACTGCCGGCAGCCTGAATACGAGCTATAGGCCGATATCACGAACGCGAGCGCGTTACGGATTCCATCGTCGCGCATTTGCCCGATGGCATCGCGCAGAAACGGGCGCCAGTTCCGGTTGCCCCAGTAAATGGGGAGGTCCGGCCCGTGGTCGGCGAGTTCACGCCGCAGCGCGGCAATGAGATCGCGGCACTGCTGGTTAATAGGGCTGACACCACCGAAGCGATCATAATGTTCTGCGACCGCGAGCAAACGCTCACGCGGGATGTTCCGTCCGCGCGCCACATTCTCGAGAAACGGCATGACGTCTTCGGGGCGCTCGGGCCCTCCGAAAGACACGATGAGAAGAGCATCGTACGGGACGTTATTCTCCAGAGGCATCCAATACCAGACTAGCCTTTGACGCTTTGCGATACTGAATGCGCAGCACGCCGTTTGTGCGCCCGTCGATGACCTTTCCGCTTCCATCTCCCTATCCTCCCGATGTAGATGCGCATATCTGGCGCGGATATCGTCCGGTCCGGGGCCAGCTCAGCCTGGGGCTGTTGATGCGGCGTGCGGATGAGGCGGAGCAGTGGGCCGCGCGAGTGCTGAACCTGTTGATTGCGGACCCCGCGCTCAAAATTGATGTCGTGTTTCGGGCCGCCGGCCTGCCAGTCGAAAACACTCGCGACAATGTTCGGTTTCGATCGCTTCGAAGCAGGCGCAGGGCGGCTCCCTTTCAGGCTGTTCGAATGTCGGTCCGGCCCGCGTGCTGCTTCATCGACGTGGAATATGACGCCGAGCGCCGGGCGTTCACAGAGGAAGCTCGCGAAGCCATTCGGAAACGGGATTTGGACGTGCTGCTCTGGCTCGACAGCCACGCTCTTCAAGGCGATTGCAGTGGATTGGCACGACTCGGCGTGTGGGCTTTCTATTTCGGCCGTCCGGAAAAACGTCTCGCATACCCACCACGTGAGGACGCCAGCGTCATTGCAGTGCAGAGGCACACTGAGCGGTTCCAGGACGGCGAACTGCTGGCATGGCACACCGGCCCAACCGACCCGTCCTTATCATTTGCCAAAACTGAGGACCGGTTGTCGGAGATGGCAGGTCCGATGCTAATCCGCAGCTTGCTCGATACGTTGGAATGCCCGGATCGTTTTTGTGGGAAAGCAGGTTCCGCAGAACCGCCGACTCTATCGAGGATGTCCGCTCCGTTGAAGACGGCCGCTCCTTTACAGTCGCGGTCTGGTGCAGGCACTCCGCCGCCTTCATCACCATCACCGCGATCGGCGCACGGCATGAGTGTTTGGATAAGGCGCCGTGCCGGGCGATGCGAGCGGTCGTTCATCGCGCTCCGGCGCAAAGACAAAGCGGCCAATTGGCCGTTTCTCATCGACGGATTCGTCGAATTGGAGAAGCCGCGAGGCAGTAGGTACGCCGATCCATTTCCGATTGAACGCGAAGGGAAGCACTGGCTTTTCGTCCAAGAGACACCACAGGGGACATCGAAGGGACGTATCACGTGTTTCGAAATTCTCGACAGCGGCGATCTCGGTGAGCCCGGCGTGGCGCTCGACGAGCCGTATCATCTTGCCTATCCGTGCGTTTTTGAGCATGGAGGCGACTGCTTTCTATTACCCGACACAGCGGCGAACAATACTGTTTTGCTTTATCGGGCAATCCAGTTTCCGCACCGGTGGGAACTCGCCAGTTGTTTGGCGCAAGGTAATGCCGTAGGCCGGACAACGCCGCTGTTTCTGGACGGGCTGTGGTATTTCTTTACGAGCACGAAGGAAATAGGCCGCGAAACATTTTTGTTCTATTCCGAAAAGCTGGAAGACCCGTGGCGGTATCACCCAGCAAATCCCATCTGTTCCGACGCTTGCCGGGCGCGAGTTGCGGGCGCGTTGTTCTATCGTGACGGCAAGCTGATTCGTCCTTCGCAGGCCTGCGGTCACTCGATCGTATTCAACGAAGTGACTCGGTTGTCGCCGAGCGAATACTCAGAGCTTCCGCTACAGAGAATATCGCCGGATTTGCGCCCCCACGCAATTGGAATCCGTACTTATAACAGCGACGGAACGTACGAGGCGATTAATGGCTATGGTCGGGCCGCCGGGATTTGAACCCGGGACCTCTTGCACCCCAAGCAAGCGCGCTAGCCAGGCTGCGCCACGGCCCGAATCTTACTAGTCTATCGCAGCACTTCTTTCGAACGCTCCGGCGAGTCGTTATGCTGGAAGCCATGCTGGTTCGCTTCACCGCCACGGCGGCTATCGTCGCCGTATTCACTCCGTTTCTAATGCGTGCCCAAGAGCTGCATATATCCGGTGAGAAGATCCGGGCGCACGTGAAATACCTGTCGAGCGACGATCTGGAAGGCCGGGGCGTCGGAACGCGCGGCGGGCGCCTGGCGACGGAATATATTGCTTCGCAGCTACAGGCGGAAGGCGTGAAGCCGGGCGGCGACCATGGGTCATATTTCCAGCGAGTGCCGCTCGTCGGAGTTACTACGCTTCACACCGCGACTCTGACCATTGCCGGTAAACGTGGCCGATCCGTTCTGCGTTATGACCGGGATTTCGTAGGCGCGCCGCAGGCCCAGACTCCTCGTGACAATTTCAATGCGGAGGCAGTGTTCGTCGGCCACGGCATTGCCGCGCCAGAGTACGGCTGGGACGACTACAAAGGCGTGGACGTAAAGGGCAAAGTCGTCGTGTTTTTTACGAACGAACCTCCTTCGACCGACCCGACGTTTTTCGGCGGCCGCGCCCTGACGTACTACGGGCGGTGGACTTACAAGTTCGAAGAGGCGACGCGCCGCGGAGCCGTGGCGGCGCTCATCATTCACACAACGCCCACAGCCGGTTATGGATGGGGAGTCGTACGAAGCTCCGGCAGCGGCGAGCATTCGGAGGAGGCGCTCAATCCAGGACAGCGAGCGTTGAAATTCGCGGGATGGGTGACACAGAGCGCCGGGGCTAAGCTTGTCGCATCGACTGGCAAAACAGTCGATCAATTGCTCACGCTGGCGAATCAAAAATCGTTCCGCCCCATGCTGCTAGGCCGCATTACCGGGCGAATTCCGGTGAAGCTGCGGCAAATCGAAAGCCGGAACGTGATTGGACGCGTGGAAGGCTCCGATCCATCGCTCGCTCCGCAGGCGGTCATCTTCACCGCGCATTGGGATCACTTCGGGATCGGCGTACCGGTCAACGGAGACCGCATTTATAACGGAGCGGTCGACAACGCCACGGGATGCGGCATGGTGCTCGACATCGCCCGGGTGTGGGCGGCGCTGCCGAAGAAGCCGAAGCGAAGCGCGCTGTTTTTATTTGTGACCGCGGAGGAATCGGGGCTGCTGGGCTCCGATTATTACGGCAAGCACCCGACCGCGCCGGCGGGAAAAACCGCTTTGGACATTAACTTCGACGCCTTCTTCCCGTTCGGAAAAACTCGGGATGTGAGCGTCACGGGAGCGGAGCGGACCACGCTCTGGCCGATGATTCAGCGGGACGCGCAAGCGATGCATCTCGAGATTAAGCCCGATTCGGAGCCGGAACAAGGTCATTACTATCGTTCGGATCATTTCTCGCTGGCGCGAGTGGGCGTTCCAGCGTTTTCAATCTCGGCCGGTACGGAATATCTCGGAAAACCGGCAGATTTCGGCTCGACGGCATTTGAGCAATACAACAACGAACACTACCATCAACCATCGGATGAATATCGGGACGATTGGAACTTCGGCAGCATGGTGCAAATGGCGGAATTCGGGCTGCGCGTTGGCATGGATGCCGCGAACATACCGAAGCTGCCAACCTGGAAGCCCGGCGATGAATTTCTAAAGGCGCGCGAGCAGAGCGGAGTCCGGTGACCGGCTGGCCTATCCGTTCACCGTCTTCGGGATTTTCACGGCATCTTTGCCGAACCGGCCGATCAATTCGTCTTCGAAGGCGAAATCGGGTTTCGGAAAATTTCGATGCTTCAGATAGGCTTTATAGGTTTCCTTCAGTCCTATCGGAAAATCGGTTGGATGATACGCCAACATCCGCTGCGCTTTGGTAATCACCTGCGTGATCGCGGGAAGGTCGAAATAGTAGCCAAAGTATAGCTTCGGACCGAACGGGCTGCCCCCCGCTTGCAAGATGCGATCTCGGGGAATGGAAACCAATTCCGGTTCCTTTGCGGCCGCGGCCCGGGCAAATTCCAAAACAACTTCATGCTGCGTAAGCGCGCGGGCATTGGCTGCATTGAATGCGTGCCCGATGGCGTTGCGCGACTCGAGCACCCGAATCGCCAGCTTAACCAGGTCGGAAACGTAGACAAACTGCATCAGACGGTGACCATCACTGGGCAAGATGATCTTGCGGCCGGCACGGAATCTGTCCCAGAAAAAAGCTTCGCGATAGAAGGGATTGCCCGGGCCGTATACGTAAGGCGGCCGGAGCGTAACGATGGGAAAGCCGGTGCGTTGGTGCAGGCGAAACAGGGAGCGCTCGCTCATCGCTTTGTTCCGAACATAGGCATCGGGATGATCGTCGGGGGCCAGCGCATCGCCCTCATGATGGTTCAGCCCGTCGCCATACGCCGCCACGCTCGACATGAAAATGTACCGCGACACGTGGCCGTCAAACAATAGCGCGGTGGCTTCGACCTGGGAGACCGTCGTTCCGTGCTCCCAGTCGTATGCAATGTCAAAAACGGCATCGAAACGCGTTTTGCCGACAGCCTTCCGTACGGTCTCAATCTCGTTGCGGTTGGCCACGAGATTCCTGACTTTCTTGCTGAAGGAGTGCCGGGATTTGCGATGCAGGATCGAAACCTCATGGCCTGACCTGGCAAGCTCCGTTACCAGTAGTTTCCCAATAAACGCAGTACCCCCGATGATGAGAATCTTCATCGGGGGTACGCCGCCAGCGTGAGAATTGCCGCTGTTAGTCGTAATATTCGAGGCCGAGATGTGTGATGAGTTCTTCACCTTGCATCCAACGAAGCGTATTTTTGAGCTTCATCAATTGGATGAAAATATCATGTTCCGGATACAATCCGGGAGCGGTCATTGGACCCTTGAAGTAAAACGACAACCATTCCTGTATACCTTTCATGCCCGCGCGCTGGGCGAGATCGAGAAATAGTACTAGATCGAGCACCAGTGGCGCTGCGAGAATAGAGTCGCGGCAAAGGAAATCGATCTTGATCTGCATCGGATAGCCAAGCCATCCGAAGATGTCGATGTTATCCCAGCCCTCCTTGGCATCCCCGCGTGGCGGATAGTAGTTGATTCGGACCGCGTGATAGAGGTCGCTATACAACATGGGATAGAGATCCGGTTGCAGGATCTGTTGAAGAACCGACAACTTAGTCTCTTCTTTGGATTTGAATGAGCCTGGGTCTTCAAGCACTTCGCCATCGCGGTTGCCAAGAATGTTTGTCGAGAACCAGCCGTTCAGACCCAGCATTCTGGCTTTGAAGCCGGGGGCCAGCAGAGTTTTCATGAACGTCTGGCCGGTCTTGAAGTCCTTGCCGCAAATCGGCACTTCGTTTTCGCGGGCAAGCGCAAGCAGGGCGGGAGTGTCAGTGGTCAGGTTGGGCGCGCCGTTCGCGAAAGGAACACGTAATTTGAGGGCAGCGTAGGCGTAGATCTGGCTGGGAGATATTTCGGCGTCGTTCTCGCAAAGGCCCTTCTCGAAAGCTTCGACCGATTGGTGGACGGCAGCGGGCTTGTGATGCACTTCCGTCGAGCCGCACCAAATCATGACCAGACGGTTGCAACCGTTATTTCGCTTAAAATCTCGAATGTCCTGCATCAGGGCTTCGGCCATTTCCATCTTGGTTTCGCCCTGTTTCACGTTGGGTCCGTTGATGTTGCGGACGTATTCGTGGTCGAAAACGGCCTTCATCGGCTTGATGGCCGATAACGGTTCTTCGAGCTGTTCGAGAAGAGGCCGATCCAGTACTTTCGCCCTTGAGGCCGCCTGGTAGGCATCGTCCTCATAGATGTCCCAAGTGCCGAATGCCAGGCATTCCAGCGGCGCGAGCGGAACGAACTCTTTGATCCGGGGCACGCGATTATCAGTCCTCTTGCCGAGGCGCACGGTGCCGAGTTGTGTCAGAGATCCGACCGGCTGGCCTAAGCCGCGTTTTACGGCTTCGACGCCGGCAATGAAAGTGCTGGTGACGGCGCCCATTCCAGGGACCAGGATGCCGAGCTTTCCGGTGGCCGGGGCGATTTTCACATTGGGCTGCGTGGACAAAGCGAAGAGACTCCTTTATCGAGGGGGCGTGATCAGATGTGGGTTGATGCATGTAAACCATTGAGAGGACAAGGTTGCGCGCATCCTTCGCTATACTAACACCTAGGATGTCTCTGAAAGCTTCCGGGACAATTTCCGCACTGATAGTCGACGACGAGCAACTTGCCCGCGATGAGTTGTCCTACCTGCTGAAGGATTTCCCCGAAATTGAATTGGTGGACTGTGCCTCGAACGGCCTCGAGGCCGTGGACATGATCGAGACTCTGGAGCCGGATCTCGTGTTTCTCGACGTGCAGATGCCGGGGCTGGACGGCTTGGGCGTAATACGGAAGCTCAGGGAAATGGGCGTCACGTTGCCGCATTTTATTCTGGCTACTGCGTTCGACCAGTATGCTGTGGAAGCATTCCGGCTGGAAGCGATGGATTACTTGCTGAAGCCCGTCGACAAGGAGCGGCTGGGCGTCACAATCGAACGCGCCCAAAGGATTGTCGAGGCAAAACAGAGCGCCGATAAACCCGTCGATTCCGCTCCCGAGGCCAAGCCGGCGCTACAGCGGACGAAGCTGCTGGTGCGAAGCGCGAACCGCAACCTCATTGTCGACGCGAACGACGTGATTTACGCGACGATTGATGATGGCCTGATCACGGTCGTGACCACCCAGGTAGAGGGACATTCCAACTACCGGACGATTGAGGAACTGCAGTCGAATCTCGATCCGAATGTGTTCTGGAGGGTCCACCGCTCGTTCCTCGTCAACATCAACCGTATCCGCGAAGTGGTGCCGTGGTTCAAGTCAAGCTTCCAGCTCAAGATGGATGATAAGAAGCAGACCGAAATCCCGGTGAGCCGCATCCAGACGAAGCGCCTGCGATCGCTGCTGAAGCTATAGTTGGCTTCAGTTCCAGATCACTCAACCTCTCCGATACAGAAATACGCATGGCTCGTGCCGGCTATCGCCGCCGTCATTCACGGAGTACTGGACTGGGGTTTTGGCGCCGCTCCAGAGCGAGCCGGCCGCATGCTCGCCATCTTTCCTGAGCGCGTAGAACTGGATGTCCAACTTCGCAAGTTTCGATTTGTCGTCGTTGTAGTTCCGTGAGACGCGCTTCAGCGCATCCATGACGGCGTCCTTCGGATGCATGCCGTGACGCATGTTCTCGACAACGGTATGGCCGCCGGCGATCCTGATGTTTTCTTCGCCAACCCCCGTTGAACCGGCGCCGCCGACATCCTGATCGAGGAAAAGTCCCGCTCCGATGATCGGGGAGTCGCCTACCCGGCCTGGAATCTTCCAGGCAAGCCCGCTGGTTGTGGTGACGCCCGACATTTCGCCTTTCTCGTTTAACGAGAGGCAGTTAATCGTCCCGTAGGTCGGGTGGATAGCCTTATCCCATGCCCAGGCGAGCGTGTTTTCATCGACATCTGGAAATGCCTCCTTCAGCCGCTTCAGGGGAACGTTTTCCGCGGTGAGGTTTTGGTCCATGGAGATCCAGTTATTGAAGGCGCTCGGGCTGCGCAGAGATTGCTTCCAGACAAG
>Ga0134125_10001075_pt1 | contig 34586 bp, 38 predicted proteins | sample KB31751_FD_96464 | JGI IMG/M metagenome (GOLD analysis project Ga0134125, IMG submission 96464) | Terrestrial soil microbial communities with excess Nitrogen fertilizer from Kellogg Biological Station, Michigan, USA - KB3-175-1 | ecosystem: Environmental > Terrestrial > Soil > Unclassified ...
GCGAAGATCCGCGTGACGCAGCGCGAGATCAGCCAGATGGTCGGCGCCTCGCGCGAGAGCACGAACAAGCAGTTGCGGCAGTGGGAGCGCAAGCGGCTCTTGAAGATCGAGCGCGGCGCCGTCGTCCTGTTGCAGCCCGAACGCCTCGCCGATGAGATCAGCGAGGAGTAGCTGCGGCGCTTAGGCAAACAAGGTCGCGCCGGACACCAGCAGGAAGATCAGGATGAGCCGGCGGAATTTCGCGTCGTCGATGCGGTTGAAGAGCTGAAGGCCGAGCCAGGTGCCGCCGATGACGGCGGGCAGGCACCAGACATACCTGGCCCATGTCGCAGAAGCGAGAATGCCGAACTTCGAGAAATATGCCAGCGTCGCGATCTGCATCAGCAGGATGAACGGCTGCACGATGCCGCGCTGCTCGCATTTCGACAGGCCCTTCAGATTGCACCAGATCGTCGGAAAGGCGCCGGGAAAGGCGGTCGCGCCGCCGGTGATGCCGCCGGCAAGACCGGCCGCAACCTCTGCGAAACGGCCCCCGCCGGCCAGCGCCAGCTTCGGCCGCAGCAGCATGTAGGCGCTGTAGCAAATTAGGAACGCGCCGAATCCCGCCGCGAAGGTGTGCGCGTTCAGCGTTGCCAGGAGCCGCGCGCCGAGCGGAATGCCGGCCAGCCCGCCGGCGAGATAGGGCAGGCTCTGCCGCCACTGCATGGTGCGCCACAAGGTGGTGATGCTGAAGAGTTGCGTGGTGATGCTGCAGACGAGCAGCAGCGGCACCGCTTCGACCGGCGCGATCCAGTGGAACAGGATTGCGCCCGAAATCGCCGAGAAGGCGAAGCCGGCAAGTCCCGCGGCGAGCGATCCCGCGAAGATCGACATCAGGGTGATCGCCAGCGTCAGGTCGGCGCCGGCGAGCGGGACATGATCGGCGAGCGCCGCGGTCACGGCTCGGCTCCGGTGTTGTCGTGCGGCTCGTGCCGTGCGGTTTCGATCAGGTGGCGGTGATGGGCGAGGGCGCGGACCGCTTCCTGGCGCCTCGTTTCATGAACCGCGGTCATGAATCGGGCGATCGCCCGCGCGCAGCGCCAGTTCACGGTATCGGCGAACGCGGCCAGCGCGCTCAGCGGAAACGGCAGGATTTGCGGCATCGGCCGCTCGGCTTTCACAAGCATGTCACGTCCCCTTTGGCGGCCCGGTTCTGACGACGGCATCGAACACCCGCTCGGCGAGCCGCACGCGAGCGGCGACGCGGCGATACCTAGCGGGGCGGGGAAGCGGCGTGAGTGAGGGGGATCACACAGGCAAAGCCGTCGGCCTCAAGGGCCGGCGGCGGACGGTAGGCGCTGGGGGATAGCGGGCGGCCTAGCGCGCCGGCTGCAGCGTCTCTTCGAGCCAATCCCACATATAGGCCGAGCAGATGCTTTGGTTATCGATCTGGCAGTGGTGGTAGCCGCCCTCGTCGCGGGTGAAGACCTTCATCACCTTGGTCTTCGAGCCGACCGCGTCGAAGCACTTCTGCGCCTCGGGCAGCGGGATCTGCTCGTCGCCCTCGCCGTGCAGCATCAGGAACGGGCAGGTCATCTTCTGCACCACGCCGTCGAGCTTGAACGGCTCGAGGCGCTTGAGCGCGTCGTCCTGCGAGGCCGCGTTGAACACCCAGCAGATGTGCTGCGCTGCGACCGACAGCGACGGCGTGTCGGCGCGGGCCAGCCGCTCGAAGCGGTCGCGCCAGATCCTCTGGTAGTCCCACTGCGCGCCCCAGGCGATGCAGCAGGCAAAGCGCGGCTCCATCGACGCGGCGCGCGGCGCGTAATAGCCGCCGAGGCTGATGGCCATGACGCCGACGCGCTTGTCGTCGACCTCCGGCCGCGCCGCCAGATACTCGTAGACCGGCGTCGCGTAATGCTCGGTGTCGTGGCGCAAATAGAGATTGCGGAAGCGGATGCTTTCGCCGTTGCCGGGGCCGTCGACGATCAGGCAGGCGATGCCGCGCGCGGCGAGATCGGCCACGCCCTTGAAATATTGAATCTCCTTGGTGACGTCGAGGCCGTCGAAGAACACCATCGCCGGCACCTTGCCGCCGGCCTTCACCGGCTCGGCGTGGACGTAGATCGCCGGCAGGCTGGTATCGCCGTAGGGGATTTCGACGTGCTCGAGCTTCGGCCGCTTGATGAATTTTGCGGCGTCGCGCAGGCAATTGACGCCGCGCATGTAGGCGTCATTGCCGGCCTTGCTCTTCGGCTGCAAAAAGCGCTCGCCGACGTGATAGTAGATGCTGGCGCGCTGGAGATATTGCGCGCCGCTTTTGCCGCGTCCCTGCGCGATCAGCGCGCGGCCGCGATCCTCGAGGGTGCGGCCCTCGCGCGCCCATTCGCGGAACCAGGCGTCGTCGTCGCCGACGTGGCCCTTGAGCCTCAGCCCGATGCGGTTGATCTCGCCGATCTCGGCGCCACCCCAGGGCGCCGTGTTGAGCCCGATCAGCAGGCCGTGCGACCAGCGATAGTTCTCCGGGAAATAAACGAACGAGAGTTCTTCTTGTGCTGCGCTCATGGAGACGTTCTGTGCGGGAGGGATGAAGGAAGCGGCAGAGCCGGGAGGGCACTGCCGCGGGTTCGCTAACACATCGGCCTACTGGTCGACGTGAATGTTGTTGTCGGTGACGACCTTGCCCCAGCGGGCGATCTCGCTCTTGAACATCTTGGCCGACGCAGCGAGCGTGCGCTCGTCCGGCGGATAGACCTCGACGCTCTGCGATGCCCAGCTCTTGACGATGGCCGGGTCGGACACCGTCTTCTGCATCGCCGCGTTGAGCTTCTCGATGATGGCCTTGGGCGTGCCGGACGGCGCGAACAGCGCCTGCCAGTAGCTGATGTCGAGCTTCGGCCCGAACGCGGTGACGAAGCTCTTCAAGTCCGGAAGCTCCGGCAGTTTCGCCTTCGAGGTGACGGCAAAGGCCTTCATGTTATGCACGTGCACCTGCTGGATCACCGATTGCGGCGTGGCGAAGAACAAATCGACATGGCTGCCGATGATGTCGTTGAGCGCTGGCGTCGCGCCGCGATAGGGAATCATGTCGATCTTGACGCCGGCCTCCTGCGCCAAGAGCGCCGTGGCGAGATGCCCGGTCGCGCCATAGCCGGAGATCGCGGCCTTCAAGGTGCTCTTCTTCATCAGCGCGATGAGCTGGTCGAGATTGTCGGCCTGAAGATCCTTGCGGCCGACCAGCACCAGCGGATTGCGATTGACGAAGATGATCGGCACCAGGTCCTTTTCGGTGTCGAACGGCAGCTTCTTGTACAGCGTGACGTTGGCCGAGATCTGGAGATTGTGCAGGATCAGCGTGTAGCCGTCGGGCGCGGACTTCGCCACCTTGTTGGTGGCGATGATGGTGCCGCCGCCGGTGATGTTCTCGACGATGAAGTTCTGCTTGAACTGCTTCGACAGCGAATCGGCGATGACGCGCGCCGCCTGGTCGGTCGGGCCGCCGGCCGGATAGGGCACCACGATGGTGACGGTGCGGCTCGGATAGTCGTCGGCTTGCGCGGGCAGCGCGGCGGCGGCGAGCCCGGCGGCCGCCAGCGCAAGAATGAACGTACGCCTGATCATGATGTCCTCCCTGGATGTTCTCTTTTTTTGTGAAGTCTAGTCCTGCGGAATGACCGGCAACAAGAGATGCGGCCGCATTCCGGGCGCGACGTGCAGCGTGTTGCGGCCGCCGAAGATGGCCGGCGGCCGGTCCTCCTTGTCGATATGCAGGAACGGGCCGACGCCTTTCATCGGGTAGGGCGCGTTCGGCAGCGCGATGTCCTTGCCGTCGACCTCGTAGTCGCGGCCGAGGATGGTGAGCGCGAGGTGGTAGCCGGGCGGCACGACGATCGAGGTCGGCAGGATTTCGATGTCGAGCTCGACCGGCTCGCCGGGCTTGAGCGGCCACAGCTCGTCGTGCGTATGCCACGGCCGGTAGGGCAGGGATTTGCGCGGGTCGAGTTTGCGATGCGAGGCGCGCAGCCAGCCGAGCGCCACCGGCGTGCGCGGGTCGTTGGAGCCGATGAAGGTGACTTCCTTGCCGGTGGGACCGAAGACGCGCAGCGCCGCGAACACGTCGGCATCGGCCGTCTCGGAAGAGAGCCACAGCTTGAGCGCGACCGGGCCGGTGATCTCCATCGGCTTCGTCGTCGTCGCCAGGCGGAAGGTCAGGCCGTCGCCCATCGCCTCGTAGCTCAGCGTCGTGCTGGCCTGCGGCTCGGCGGTGGTGAGACGCCGGCCGTCGGGATCGAGATAGACCCTGGTCCATTGCGTGCGCGCGAGAGGCCATTCGGTCTCGGCGCGCAGCACGAATTTTTCGCCGGGATGGCGCACGTTGACCGCGACCTTCGGCTGCTTGTCCCAGCCGGTGTCCTCGCCCTTGAGGAAGTGGCCGAAGAACCGCTTCTGCAACGTCTCGCCGTAGCGGCTGTAGAAATGCGTGAAGTGGGTGTCGCCGTGCACCTCGAGCCATTTCTGCTTGGAGCCGGCGGCGAGGTAGCCCTCGAAATTGCCGCGCGGGTGCAAGCCCATGCCGCCCCAGTTCGCGGCCGACAGCAGCGGCGCTTCGATGCGCGCGAAATCGGCGGTGCGGGCGCGGTAATAGTCGTCGATCAGGACGCGCCGCTTCGGCTCGCCGGGGGTGTCGGTGCGGCGTTTTGCGAGTTCCGCTTCGTCGATCGTCTCGGGCCCGGCGACCAGCTCGCCAGTGACGGCGCTGCGGGCGCCGCGCTCACCGGCGCCGTGCTGCACGCTCGCCACCTGCCGCGGATGCCAGGAGGCGAGGAAGTCGCTTAAGATGCCGCCGTGCCGGCACAGGTCGCGATAGTAGTCGGCCGCGCCCTCCCAGATGCAGAGCGCGGCGAGATGCGGCGGCCGCAGCGCGCCGACGATCCACTGGTTCATTGCATAATATGAAATGCCGTTGATGCCGACTTTGCCGTTCGACCAGCTTTGCGTGCCGGCCCATTCGACGCACTGGTAGAGGTCCCCTCCCTCCCGCGCCGACCAGACGTCGAGCACGCCGGGTGAGCGTCCGGCGCCGCGTGAATCGATGCGCAGGCAGGCGTAGCCGTCCGGCACCCATTTCTCGGGGTCGACGAGCTCCCAGTTCTGGAATTTGTTGCTCGAGCCGTCGAGCACCTCCGGCGCGGCGGCGGTGAGCCGGGCCCAGTTGCCCTTGTAGCCCTCCTGGAACGCGAGGCCCTTTGCGTAAGGCCCGTAACTCACGATGACCGGATAGCGTCCATCTTCGACGGGGCGAAAGAGATCGGCGCGCAACACCACGCCATCGTCCATTTCGATCGGGACGTCCCAATCGATGCGCATGCCGTTCAGGGTCTCGCTTTTCGTGCCTGTCATCGCGATCTTTCACCCCGCGCCCGCTCATTGATCAAACGACTGTTCAAGCGTGCCACGCGGACGTCGCGAGTCAAGCCGCCTGCGCCGGATGCAGGCGTGCGATTTCGCGTCCGGTATGTCGTGCGGGATGCCTTAGCGGGCGGCGCCCATGCGGAGCAGCTTCAGCCCGGCATAGACGGTGTCGTTGCGCGGCGTCGCGATGCCGTGCGCGCGGCCGAGCCGCGAGACATGGCCGTTGAGCCACTCGACCTCGAGCCGGTTGCCGCGCAAGACGTCATGCGCCATCGACGTGCGCATGTCGCGCGGCACATTGGCGTCGGTATAGGCCATGCGCTCGTCGACGTAGCCGTCTTCCAGCGCGACGCCTTCGGCGCGGCCGACCGCGAACGTCTCTTGCATCAGGCCGCGCAGGAACGCGCGCGTGTCGGCGTCAGCGAGAATGTCGCCGAGCGTCATGCGTGTCAGCGCTGTTGCGCCCGATGTGCCGGTCAGCACGACGAACTTGCGCCAGCGGTCGCGCTGGATGTCGGTCGAGAATTTGACGATGCAGTTCGCTTTCGCCGACGTCGCGGCGAAGCGCTCCAGCACGTCGTCGGCCCGGCCGTCCGGCCGGCCGAAGGTGATGGCATGGAAGCTGCTCGTCTGTTGGATCACCCCGGGCTCGGCGATGACGCTCGCGACCGAAGCGACGCCGGCGGCGGCATGCTCGGCGCTGACGAGGGGCGCGACCCGCTCGTAGCTGTCGACGCCGTTCTGCAGCGTGATGAGGCGCGTGCTTTCGCCGAGCAAGGGCCGGGCGAACTCCGCCGCCGCCTCGACATCCCACAGCTTGACCGCGAACAGCACGATGTCGGCCGGGCCGACCGCCGCCGGATCGTCGGTGACGTTCGGATGCGGCAGATGCAGGTCGCCGTGGATGCTGAGGATGCGCAGGCCGTCGCGGCGCATGGCGGAAAGATGCGCGCCGCGCGCGATGAAATGCACGTCGTGCCCTGCGGCGGCGAGCCGCGCGCCGAAATAGGCGCCGACGCCGCCGGCCGCGAGAACCGCGATACGCATGTCCGATGACTCCCCTGCGGCCCGCGCGGCCCGCCTCAGTGCTTTATACGTGCTTCGGCCGGCATGGCCCACGGCCGGTCGCGCAGGTCGCGCGTGCGAAAGGCCGTGATCTCGCGGCGCCGGCTCTCGGTCAGGTCGATGTCGTCCCAGCCGTTGAGCAGTTGATTACGGCTGACCGGCTCGATGGCGAATCGGCATTGCAGTTCGCCGCTGACGATAGTCTGTTGCTCGAGATCGACGGTGATCGTGCGCACCGGGTTCTCTCGCACGGCGTCCGCGAAGGGCGCGATCGCCTCCTCAGGCACGATCGCCGCGAGGAGGCCGTTCTTCACCGCATTCTGCGCGAAGATGTCGCCGAAGGACGGCGCGATGACGCAGCGAATGCCGGAATCGTAGACCGCGTAGACGGCCGCCTCGCGCGAGGAGCCGCCGCCGAAATTCCGTCCGCCGAGCAATATCTTTGCGCTGCGAAATTCCGGTCTATTGAGCGGGAAATCGGGGTTCTCCTTGCCGCCCGCATCGAAGCGCAGGTCGTGGAACAGCACGGTGCCGAGCCCCTTCGAGCGCGGCCATTTCAGGTAGCGCGCCGGCAGGATCTGGTCGGTGTTGAGGTTCGGCATCGTCAGCGGACAGGCCGCGGCGGTGAGCGTGACGAACTTTTCCATGCCGGCCTCCCGCGGGCGTCCGCTCAGTTCGGTTTCGCGCCCGACGCCTTGACGATCGGCGCCCAGCGCCTGATGTCCTCGCGCACGAAGGCGGAGAACGCTTCCGGCGAATCCCCGACCGGGCTCGCGCCTTCGGTCTTGAGCCGCTTCTGCATCTCAGGATCGGCAAGGCCCGCGACGATCACCGCGTTCAGTTTCTTCGTGACCTCGGGCGGCAGCTTCGCCGAACCGAACACGCCGAACCACGCGTTCGATTCAAAGCCCGGCACCACCTCGGCGATCGCCGGCACGTCGGGAAACGCCTTCTGCCGCTCCGTGCTGGTGACGCCGTAGGCGCGCAGGTTGCCGGCGCGTACCTGCTGCGCCCCGGTCACGAGGCTGATGAACATGAGATCGATGTTGCCGCCGAGCAGGTCTGTCAAAGCCGGAGCCGTGCCCTTGTAGGGGACATTGAGCAGGCGCGCGCCGGTCGCCAGCTTGAATTTCTCGCCCGCCATGTGCAGCGACGAGCCGATGCCGCCGATGCCGATGGTCAATTTGTCCGGCTGCGCCTTGGCCAGCGCTATCAGCGATTTGAGATCCTTGGCCGCCAGCTTCGGATTGCCGACCAGCAGGCTCGGCACGGTCGCGATCTTGGTGATGGCGGTGAAGTCGGCGGCCGGGTCATAGGGCAGGTGGGGATAGAGAGAAGCGTTGATGGTGTGGCTCGAAAAGCTGACCAGCAGCGTGTAGCCGTCGGGCGCAGCCTTGGCGACCATCTCGGCGGCGATGTTGCCGCCGGCGCCGGGCTTGTTCTCGACCACGACGCTCTGCTTCAGCGCCGCCGCCATCGGCACCGCGATCGATCGGGCCATGGTGTCTGTGGTGCCGCCGGGAGGCGCGCCGACGATGAGCCGGATCGGCCGCGACGGATAGTCGTCGGCGTGAGCCAGTGCGAATGCGCAGGCGAGCGCCAGAGTGGTCACGGCCAGAGCGGCAAATCGTTTCATCGTGCGTTTCCTTCAAGTCTTCTTATGGTTTGCGCCCGGCGATGAGCGGCCGGACGTCGGCGAGATGGCCGGTGACGGCGGCGGCCGCGACCATCGCCGGCGACATCAGGTGCGTGCGGGCGCCGGGTCCCTGGCGGCCGCGGAAATTGCGGTTGGTGGTCGAGGCGCAGCGCTCGCCCGGCGGCACGAGATCGCCGTTGATGCCGACGCACATCGAGCAGCCGGAGTCGGCCCATTCGAGGCCGGCGTCGCGGAAGACCTTGTCGAGGCCTTCCTCTTCGGCCTGCCGCTTCACCGCCGAGGAGCCCGGCGAGACGAGGCCGGGCACCTTGGCGCGGCGCCCGGCGAGCACGGCGGCGGCGGCGCGCAGGTCCTCGATGCGGGCATTGGTGCAGGAGCCGATGAAGACGCGGTCGATGGCAATGTCGATGAGCTTTTGCCCGGCGCGCACGCCCATGTAGTCGAGCGTCTCGCGCACGTATTGTGCACGCACCGGGTCGTGCTCGCGCGCGGGATCGGGAATGGCCGCGTCGATCGGCAGCGCGTCGTCGGGCGTCGTGCCCCAGGTGACGATCGGCGCGATTGTCGCGGCGTCGAGCGTGACCTCGCGGTCGAATGCGGCGCCATCGTCGCTCGAGAGCTTCGACCAGTCCGCGACGGCGCGGTCGAAGGCCTCGCCTTTTGGCGCGAAGGGGCGGCCTTTAAGATAGGCGAAGGTGGTCGCGTCCGGCGCGACCATGCCGCAGCGGCCGCCGGCCTCGATCGACATGTTGCAAAGCGTGAGGCGGCCCTCCATCGACAGAGCGCGGATGGCGGAGCCGGCGAATTCCACGGCATGGCCCTGCGCGCCGTCGGCGCGCACTTTGGCGATGATGGCGAGCGCGATGTCCTTGCCCGAAATGCCGGGCGCCGCCGCGCCATCGACATTGATCCGCATCCGCTTCGGCTTCTTCTGCCAGATCGTCTGCGTCATCAGGACGTGCGCGACCTCGGACGCGCCGATGCCGAAGGCGTAGGCGCCGAAGGCGCCATGCGTCGAGGTGTGGCTGTCGCCGCAGACGATCAGCAGGCCGGGGAGAGTGAGGCCCTGCTCGGGGCCGACGACGTGCACGATGCCCTGGCGCGGGTCATGCAAGCCGAACAGCTTGATGCCGTTCTCGCCGGTGTTGGCCTCGAGGTTGCGCACCATCGCCGCAATCTCGGGATTGGCGATGTCGCCGCCGCGGCCGCGCGTCGGCACGTAGTGGTCGGCGACGCCGAAGGTCAGCGCCGGCTCGGCCACCTTGCGGCCGCGCGCCTGCATCTGGCTGAAGGCGTGGAACGAGCCCTCGTGCACGTAATGCCGATCGACCCAGAGCAGCGCGGCGCCGTCCTCGCGCCGGGCGATCTCGTGCGCGGCCCAGAGCTTGTCGATGAGGGTCAGTGGCGCGGCCATCGTCTCGGTGTCGTGGGCCGGCGGGCTTGCCGGTGGGCTTCAATAATGTATGCTAAAAGATACCAAGTAAAGCGCCGCACGGATGGCGCGGGGGGAGCGGGACAGTGCGCGACTGGCTCGGCGAGGCGAAAGCGAAGCAGGTCTATCTCGTCCTGCGCGATCGCATCTTGAGCGGCGCCGCGGCTTTCGGCGCCCGGCTGCCGACCGAGAACGAACTGGCCTCGACGCACGGCGTGTCGCGCGTCACGGTGCGGCGTGCGCTCGGAGAGCTCGCCCGCGAGCACCTGATCGAGCGCCGCCGCAGCGCCGGGACGCGGGTCATTTACCGGCCGCCGGCGCCGATGACCGCCGATATCACCGGCGTACTGGCCAATTTGGCCGACATGGGCCGCCGCACGGCGGTCAAGCTCATCGCTTTCGACTACGTCCCGGCCGACGGCGCGGTGGCGCGCGCGCTGGGTGCTGCACCCGATGTGCTCCTTCAACGTGCGGTGCGCGTGCGCGCCGTCGACGGCGTGCCGTTCTCATATCTGACGACGCACGTGCCGGAGGGCGTTTCGGTGACATTTACGAAAGAGGAGCTGGCCTCGCGGCCGCTCTTGGAATTGCTCGAGCGCGCCGGCGTCAAGGCCGAGCACGCGCGCCAGCGCATCAGCGCCGCGCTCGCCGCGCCGGACGTGGCGGAGGCGCTCGACGTGCGCATCGGTTCGCCGCTGATCGAGCTCGTGCGCGTCGTCTACGACCAGGAGGGCCGCGGCGTCGAACATCTGCACGCGCTCTACCGGCCAGACCGCTACGCGCTTGAATTCGATCTCTTGCGCTCCGGCACGGCGGAGGCGAAAGCCTGGGCGCCGGTCGTCAAGCCGCCGCGCAAGCGCAACGGCAGACTGTCCAACTAGCTCGTCACGGTTCAATCAAAACACCACGGGAGGGAACGATCATGTCGAACCAGAAACTAGCGTTCAACCGCCGGCAATTCCTCGCCACCACCGCCGCTGCGGCCGGCACCATTGCCATGCCCGGCGTGCTGCGCGCGCAAGGCGCGGGCGTGAAGGTCGGCATCCTGCATCCGGTGTCGGGCGCACTGTCCTACTCCGGCACGCAGGGGCGCCTCGGCGCCACGATGGCGGTCGAGGAGATCAACGCCGCCGGCGGCATCAAGGGCCTCGGCAAGATCGACGCCATGCTCGGTGACGCGCAGTCGACGCCGGAAGGCGGCACCGCCGAGGTCGAGAAAATGAATTCAGCCGGCGTCGCCTGCATCGTCGGCGGCTACGCCAGCGCGATCTGCCTCGCCGTGAGCCAGGCGGCGGCGCGCTACAATCTGCCTTACATTGTCGACGTCGGCGTCGCCGATAGCATCGTCCAGCGCGGCCTGAAGAACACGTTCCGGTTTGGGCCCGGCTTCGGCGTCATCGCGAAAGTGGCGATTGAGAACCTCGGCGCCATCAACAACACCGCCGGCAAGCCGGCCAAGACCGTGATGATCGTGCACGAGGATTCGCTGTTCGGCTCGGGGCTCGCCAAACTGCTCAACGCGCAGCTGCCGGCGCACGGCTTCCAGATCCTCGAGACCATCCCGCACCCGACGCCGACGCGCGATTTCAACAACGTCGTGCTCAAGATCAAGGCGCAGAACCCGGACCTCGTGATCCCGGCCGACTACTATAATGAGTACGTCCTGCTCGCCCGCACCATGCAGCAGCAGCACGTCAAGCCGAAGGGCATCTACTCGGTGCTCGGCGGCGCGGCGTCCTCCTACAAATTCGTCAAGGAATTCCCGGACGCCGCCAAATACATCATGGACTGCAATCACTGGTTCGACCCGAAGAACCCCAAGGCGCTCGACCTGAAGAAGAAGGTGGAAGCCAAGGGGCAGTTCTTCACTTACGAGGTCTACATGAACTACTCGGCGGTGCTACTCGCCGCCGACGCGCTGGCGCGCGCCGGCTCGGCGGACCACGCAAAGGTGACGGAGGCGCTGGCGTCGTCGACGTTCGCCGGCCACGTGATGCCGTACGGCCCGACCAAGTTCGTCAACGGCCAGAACGAGGGTGCCGCGCCGGTCAACACGCAGGTGCTCGACAACGACATCAAGGTCGTGCTGCCGGAGAAGTTCGCGCAGGCCAAGCCCGTGTTCCCGATGCCGGCCTGAGGCCGGCGTCTCACCAAGCGTCGCGCGGGCGGCGCACGGCGTGCCGCCCGCCTTGAGCCTTTGCCAGAGTAGCGCGTGTTCTCACCCGTCATCCTCATCCCGGCGATCCTCAACGGTCTGATGACCGGGGCGGTCTATGCGCTCGTCGCGCTGGGGCTGACGCTGATCTACGGCGTGCTGCACATCATCAACTTCGCGCATGGCGCGCTGCTCAGCGCCGCGATGTTCGCGGCCTTCTTCGCCTTCCGCCTGCTCGGCCTCGACCCCTACGTCGCCGCCTTCGTGCTGGCGCCATTGTTTTTCGTCTTCGGCTACGGCTTGCAGCGCTTCGTCATCGGCCCGGCCTCGCACGGCGACGACCGCAACATGCTCCTGGTAACGCTCGGGCTGTCGGTCGTGATCGAGAACGTGCTGCTCTACGCGTTCCGCGCCGATACCCGCACGATCGACCTGCCTTACGCATTCGCGACCATCAATGTCGGCTTCACGTTCCTCGCCATCCCGCGCGTGATCGGCTTTGCCGCGGTGTTCGTCGTCGCGCTCGTCCTGTGGGCGATCATGAACCTCACCGACACCGGCAAGGCGATCCGCGCCGTGGCGAAGGAGAAGCTCGGCGCGCAACTGGCCGGTATCGACGTCGCGCATGTCTACGCCATGACCTTCGGCCTCGGCACCGCCTGCGTCGCCATCGCCGCGTGCCTGCTGATGCCGACCTTTTACGTCAATCCGACGGTCGGCGAGGCCTTCGTCCTCGTCGCCTTCACCATCGTCGTGCTCGGCGGCATGGGCTCGGTGCCCGGCGCGCTGATCGGCGGCCTCGTCGTCGGCGTGGTCGAGAGTCTGTCAGGGCTGTTCCTCGGTGAATCGCTCGGCCAGATCGGCATCTTCCTCGTCTTCATCGCGGTTCTGCTGGTGCGGCCGACCGGCCTGTTCGGAGCGAAGGCATGAAGGGCCTCGGGCCGATCGCGGTCGTCGTCGCCGTGCTCGCCGCGGTGCCGCTCGTCGTGCACTCGAACGCAACGCTCAACTTCCTCGTCGTGACGCTGCTGATCGCGCTCGCGGGGCAGGGGTGGAACATCCTCGGCGGCTATGGCGGGCAGTACTCGTTCGGCCACGCGGCCTTCTTCGGCACCGGGGCTTACGTCACGGCGATCCTCCAGGTTCGTTACGGCGTCAACGCCTGGCCGGGCTTTGTCGCTGGCATCGCCGCCGGCGCGCTCACCGGCGCGGTCATCGGCGCGCTGACGTTCCGCGCCGGCCTGCGCGGGTCTTATTTTGCGCTGGTCACGCTCGCCTTCGCCGAGGTGCTGCGCATCATCGCCAGCGTCGTGCCGATCACCGGCGCCGGCGTTGGCACCCTGGTCAAACTCGACCTGCACGCCTCGGCGTTGCAGTTCGAGAGCCGTGCGGTGTTCTACTGGGTGATCCTGACGCTGATCACGGTGTCGCTCCTGATCGCGCACGCGCTCGAGCGCACGCGCTTCGGCGCCTGGCTGATCGCCGTGCGCGAGAGCGAGGACGCGGCGCGCGCGCTCGGCATCGACGTCTTCAGGGTCAAGCTCGGCGCCATGACGATATCGGCGGCCATTACAGCGGCGGCCGGTTGCTTCTACGCGCAGTATTTCCTGTTCATCGATTCTGGCATTGCCTACGGCACGCGTATGTCGATCGAGGCGCTGCTGACGCCGATCATCGGCGGCGCCGGCACGGTGTTAGGGCCGCTTGTCGGCGCGCTGGTGGTGAAGGCGCTGGGCGAGGGCGCCATCGCTGTTGCCGGCGACGCGCCCGGCTTGAACCTCATCGTCTACGGCTGCGTTCTGGTGCTGGTCATCGCTTTTGCGCCACGCGGCCTGATCGGCTTGGTCTGTGGGTTATGCCGGCGAATGCTCTTCGGCAAGCGGGAGGCGGCGCATGGCTGAGCCTCTGCTCGCGATCGAAGGCGTGACGCGTCGCTTCGGCGGCCTGCTCGCCGTCAACGCCGTCTCGCTCACCGCGGCCGAGGGCCGCATTACCGCCCTGATCGGGCCGAACGGCGCCGGCAAGACGACCTTGTTCGCGCTGATTTCCGGCTTCGTCCCGCCCAACGCGGGCGACATCCGCTACGCGGGCGAGGGCATCACGCGGCTGCCGACGCATGAGCGCGCCCGCCGCGGTATCGCCCGCACATTCCAGATCGTGCAGCCCTTCGCCGGCCTGTCGGTGCGCGAGAACATCCTGGTCGGCGCCCATCTGCGCCACCGCGCGCGCGCCGACGCGCTGGCTGCCGCCGACGCCGTTGGCCGCGACGTGGGACTCGGCGGCGTGCTCGACCGGCCCGCCGACACGCTCACCGTCGCCGGGCGCAAGCGGCTCGAGCTGGCGCGGGCGCTGGCGACCGAGCCGAAGCTTCTGCTTCTCGACGAGGTGCTGGCCGGTCTCAATCCGACCGAGATCCGCGAGATCGTGCCGGTGATCCGCAAGCTCTGCGACCGCGGCATTACCATCATGATGATCGAGCACGTAATGCAGGCGGTGATGAGCCTGTCCGAGCACGTGTTCGTATTGGCCGAGGGCCGCGTCATTGCCGAGGGCACGCCCAACGAGGTCGCCGCAAACCGCACCGTCATCGAGGCCTATCTCGGCCACGGCGCCGCGAAGCGGATCGGAGGGCAGGCATGAGCGCGCTGCTCGACGTCCACGACTTGCGCGCCGGCTACGGCGAGACGGAAGTGCTGCGCGGCATCGACTTCACCGTCGGGGAGGGCGAGATCGTCGCCGTGCTCGGCTCGAACGGCGTCGGCAAGTCGACGCTCAACCGCACGCTCTCCGGGATCGTCCGTGCGCGCGCCGGGGCCATCCGCTTCGACGGCGGCGATCTCGTGCGCGAGAGGCCGCCGGCGATCGTTGCGCGCGGCTTGATCCACGTGCCGGAAGGCCGCCGCATCTTCCCGAACATGAGCGTGCGCGACAACCTCGACCTCGGCAGCTATCGCCGCGGCCGCACCCGCCGCGTCGAGAACCGCGAGCGTGTGCTGACCATCTTTCCGCGGCTGCGCGAACGCCAGGCGCAGCTTGCCGGCACGCTCTCGGGCGGCGAGCAGCAGATGCTCGCCATCGGCCGTGGCTTGATGGCGGAGCCGAAGCTGCTCATTCTCGACGAGCCGTCGCTCGGCCTGTCGCCGCTGCTGGTCGAGGAACTGTTCGCGCTGATCGCGCGCATCCGCGCCGGCGGCGTCGCCGTGCTGGTGGTCGAGCAGAACGTCGTGCAGAGCCTCGAGATCGCCGACCGCGCCTACATCCTTTCCGAAGGGACGTTCGTGATGTCCGGCGCCGCCGCGACAATCGCCGCCGATCCCGCACTCAAACGCGCCTATCTTGGACTTTGACGCATGACCGAACGCTCTCTCCGCACCCGTCTCGCGCGCAAGCCGATCGTGATCGCGCCTGGCGTCTACGATCCGCTGACGGCGCTGCTGGCCGAGCAGGCCGGGTTCGAGGCGCTCTACGTCTCCGGCGCGGCCATCGCCTACACCCGGCTCGGCCGGCCCGACATCGGCCTCGTCAGCATGACCGAGGTCGCGGAGACCGTGACGCTGATCCGCGACCGCGTCAGCGCGCATTTGATCGTCGACGCCGACACCGGCTACGGCAACGCGCTCAATGTCGAGCGCACGGTGCGCGCCTTGGAGCGGGCCGGCGCCAACGCCATCCAGCTCGAGGACCAGGATTTCCCTAAGCGCTGCGGTCATCTCGACGGGAAAGTGCTGATCCCGGCGCAGGAGATGGCCGGCAAGATCCGGGCGGCTTGCGACGCGCGCGCCTCGCGCGAGACCATCATCATCGCCCGCACCGACGCCGTCGCGGTCGAGGGGCTCGACAAGGCGCTGGAGCGCGTCGCGCTGTACCGCGACGCCGGCGCCGATATGCTGTTTGTCGAGGCGCCGCGCGAGCGCGGTGAGCTTGGCAAGGTCGTCGAACAAGTGGGCGGCAGGGTGCCGCTGATGGCCAACATGGTCGAGGGCGGCAAGACGCCGATTGTGCCGGCGACGGAGCTCGAGGTACTCGGCTTTGCGCTCGTCATCTTCCCCGGCGGCATCGTGCGCGCGCTGGCCAAGGCGGCGCAGGAATACTACGGCTCACTCAAGACGCACGGCACCACCGATCCGTTCCGCGCGCGCATGTTCGACTTCAACGCGCTCAACGACGTGATCGGCACGCCCGAAATGCTGGCGCGCGGCAAAAGCTACGACGCGGGCTCGAAATGACGCGCGCGCTCGACCCGGTCACTTTGGCCGTCCTCAACGGCCGTCTCGTCCAGATCGCCGACGAGATGGACGCGACGCTCTACCGCTCGGCCTTCAATCCGATCATCGCCGAGGCGCACGACGCCTGCCACGGCCTCTACCACGCCGATACCGGCGCGACATTGGTGCAGGGAACGTCCGGTTTGCCGATCTTCGTCGGCGCCATGGCCTTCGCGGTGAAGGCGGTGATCGACAAGGTGCGCGAGCAGGGCGGGTTGAAAGAGGGTGACACCTATCTCTTCAACGACCCCTACGACGGCGGCACGCACCTGAACGACTTCCGGCTGGTGCGGCCGGTCATGCGCCACGGCAAAGTGTTCGCCTGGCTCGCCTCGGTCGGCCACTGGCTCGACGTCGGCGGTAACGTGCCCGGCAATTTCAACGCCAAGGCGACCGAGAGCTTCCAGGAAGGCTTTCGCGTCCCGCCGGTGAAGCTGATCAGCAATGGCGTGTTCCAGCAGGACATCGCCGATATCCTCGCCGCCAATTCGCGCGTGCCGCAGTCGAACTGGGGCGATCTCAACGGCCAGCTCAATGCGCTGCATCTCGGCGAGCAGCGTGTCCATGCGCTGCTCGACGAATATGGCGACGACACGGTGACGGCGGCGCTCCAGGCGCTGTCGGATCGCGCCGAGGCGTTAATGCGCGCCAATATCGCGGCTTTGCCGGACGGCACATATACGTATGACGATTTCCTCGACAATGACGGCGTTACCGACGTGCCGCTGAAGATCGCGCTCGACATGACGATCCGCGGCGAGACGATGACGCTCGACTTTTCGCGCTCGTCGCCGCCGTGCCAGGGTCCGCTCAACATCGCCCGCTCGACGGCTGTGGCCTGCTGCTATGTGGCGTTGAAGCACCTGTTCACCGATGTGCCGGCGAATGCCGGCTGTCTCGCACCGATCGAATTCGTCATTCCGGACACGACCTTGCTCGGCGTCTCGGCGCCGAAACCGGTCGGCGGCTACACCGAGACCATCCTGCGCGTTATCGACACCGTATTCGGCGCCTTCGCCAAGGCTGCGCCGGACCGCGCCAATGGCAGCCCCTACGCGACGATCAACGCGCTGTCGCTCGCCGGCTGGCGGCGGGACCAGCGCCGCTGGGTGATGTTCTGCTTCTTCGGCGGCGGCCTCGGCGGCAACCCGGAAGGCGACGGGCTCAACCACGGCAGCAATCCGATCTCGACCGCGACCATCCCGCCGGCGGAAATCCTCGAGTCGCTTTACCCAATCATGTTCACGCAATGGGCGCTGAGGTCCGATTCCGCCGGCCCCGGCCGGCATCGCGGCGGCTGCGGCGCGATCTACGAGATCGAGGCGCTGAACGAGGGCGCAACCGAAGTGTTCCTGCTCGGCGAGCGCGGCAAGTTCCCGCCCTTCGGCGTCAATGGCGGGAAGAGCGCCGCACTCAACCGCTTCTTCTATGAGACGGAGCAGGGCGAGCGCTCGCCCGAACTCGCGTCGAAAGTGACCGACGTGCGCATCGCGCGCGGCCAGCGCGTGCGGCTGGAGACGCCCGGCGGCGGCGGCTTCGGCGATCCGACGACACGCGACCCGGCGCGCGTCGCGCGCGACGTCGCCTTCGGTTACATCACGCCGGAGGCGGCGAAGCATGACTATGGCGTGGCGCTCGATGCCAGCGGCGCGGTCGATGCGGCCGCCACGGCGCGCCTGCGCAAGGTGACGGCATGAGCGTGGGCAAATCAATCGTCGGCGTCGACGTCGGTGGCACGTTCACCGACCTGTTCCTGTTCGATGCCGGCGCGCGCACGTTCAAGACCGCCAAGGTGCCGTCGAACCGCGGCAACGAAGCGGCCGGATTCATGGCCGGGCTGGAGGCGCTCGGCGACGTCGGCGCGTTCGGCTCCATCGTTCATGGCACGACGGTCGGCACCAATATGCTGCTCGAGCGGCGCGGGCCGCGCATCGGCGTCATCACCACACGCGGCTTCCGCGACGTGCTCGAGATGCGCCGGCGCGACCGCCGCCAGACCTGGGGCCTTTGGGGCGAATTCGTTCCGATTGCCGACCGCGACCTGCGCGCAGAGGTCGATGAGCGCACCCTGGCGGATGGCACCGTGCGCACCGCGGTCGATCCGGACGCCGTGCGCGAGGCGGCCGAAACGCTCAAGGCGCGCGGCGCGCAGGCGCTGGCGATCATCTTCATCAATGCCTATGCCAACGCGGACAACGAGCGCCGCGCCCTGGACGCGGCACGCAGCGTTTGGCCGAACGAGCATGTCTCGGCCTCGCACCAGGTGCTGCCGGAGATCCGCGAATTCGAGCGCGCCTCGACCACGGCGCTCAACGCCTACTTGCAGCCCGGCGTCGGCGCCTATCTGGCGCGGCTCGAAGGTGCGCTGGCGCAAAAGAAGTTCGCCGGCACCTTCCACATCGTGCAGTCGAACGGCGGCGTGATGTCGACGAAGACCGCGCGCCGCCTGCCGGTGCGCACGGCCCTGTCGGGGCCGGCTGCCGGCGTCATTGCCGCCGCGGCGATTGCTCGCGCCAGCGGCCACGACAACATCATCACCTGCGATCTCGGCGGCACCTCGTTCGACGTCTCGGTCGTCGCCGACGGCAAGGCCTCGCTCGCCGCGCAGACCACCATCGATTTCGGCCTCGTCATCCGCACGCCGATGATCGAGATCACCACCATCGGCGCCGGCGGCGGCTCCATCGCCTCCGTCGACCGCGGCGGCCTGTTGCAGGTCGGGCCGGAGAGCGCCGGCTCGGTGCCGGGGCCGGCCTGCTATGGGCAGGGCAACACGCGGCCGACGCTGACCGACGCGCATGTCGTGCTCGGTCGCATCAATGCGGCGCGGCCCATCGGCAAATTGCCGGCGCTCGACGTCGAGGCGGCCAACCGGGCGATCGCGACGCATGTCGCGGAGCCGCTCAATCTCGACGTCATGCAGGCGGCCGAAGCCATCGTCCGCGTCGCGGACGCGCGGATGGCCGGCGCAATCCGCCTCGTGTCGATCGAGCGCGGCCACGATCCGGCGAAATTCGCGGCCATGCCGTTCGGAGGCGGCGGCGCGCTGCATGCCGGCGCGCTGATCAAGGAGATCGGGCTCAAATGTGCGGTGGTGCCGCGCTTTCCCGGCGTTACATCCGCACTGGGGTGCGTCATTGCCGACCTGCGGCACGACCAGGTGCAGACGGTCAACCTCAACATCGACGGCCTCGACGTTGCCGCGCTCGACCGGCGCATGGCGGCGGCGGGGAAGGAAGCGAAAGCGGTGGTCGAGACGGCCGGCATCACGGTCGAGCGCATCGACGTCATGTTCGAACTCGACATGCACTACCACGGCCAGACGCACACGGTCGCGGTGCCCTTGCCGGTGACGCTCGGGCCGCAGGGGACCGGCATCACCGAGGCAGCGATCCGCACAGCGTTCGACAAGAGCTATGAGGCCGCGTTCGGCCGCCTGCTGCCGGGTATCCCGACCCGCATCGTATCGCTGCGCACGGCGACCATCGGCCGCCGGCCGGCTTTCGATCTCACCGCCTTCGCGCCGCCGCCGGATACGTCGCTTGAAAAAGCGTTCAAGGGCACGCGCCAGGTCTGGTTCGGCGGCGCCTGGCACGAGACCAAGGTGTGGTCGCGCCTCGATCTGCCTCGAGACGCCGAGATCGAGGCGCCCGCCGTGCTCGAGCAGCCGGATGCGACCATCTTCATCGACCCGGGCCTCAAGGCCAGCGTCGACGGGCTCGGCAATGTCATCGTGGAGCGCGCATGAACCTTGCATCCACCGCACTCCTGCTGGTCGATCTGCAGAACGACTTTATCCACAAGGACGGCGCCTATGCGCGCGGCGGCCAGACCAATGCCGAAATTGCCGCGCTGCCGCCGCGGCTGAAGCCGCTCGCCGACGCGTTCCGCGACAAAGGCGGCCTCGTCGCTGCGACCTTGTTCACACTGGTGCCAGGCTGCGGCGGCGAGCCGATCATCTCGCCGCACCTGAAGGCACTGCGGCCGTTCCTGCGCAAGGGCGACTTCGCGCCGGGCGGATGGGGCCAGCAACTCGTCGATGAACTCGGCCCGGTGGATGCGACCGTAGAGAAGATCGCCTATTCGGCCTTCTACATGACGCGGCTCGAATGGTTGCTGCGCAAATGCGCGATCGAGCATCTCGTCGTCGGAGGCATCCTCACCAATGGCGGCGTCGCCTCGACCGTGCGCGACGCGCATGTGCGCGAAATCCATTGCACGGTGCTCTCCGACGGCTGCGCCGCGTTCTCGAAAGAGGTGCATGCGGCGGCGATCGAGGGCATGCGGCCGGTGGCGGACGTCACCACGATTTCCGCATACCTGAAGACGACCGGAGACCGATGAGCAGGGCCGTCGTATCCAGCAAGGCATTCGAGACGAAGGTGCCGTTGTTGATCGTCGGCGCCGGAGCGGCGGGGCTGTGCGCGGCGCTGGCCGCCAAGGAGGAGGGCGTCGAGCCGATACTCATCGAGCGCGACGCGGTGCCGTCCGGTTCGACGGCGTTGTCGGCCGGGCTCATTCCCGCCGCCGGCACGCGCTTCCAGCGGGCCAAAGGTATTGCGGACTCGCCGGAGCTGTTTGCCGACGACATCCAGCAAAAGGCGCACGGCGAGAACGACGGTCGAATCGTCGACATGATCGCGCGCGAGGCGGGCGCGACGATCGAGTGGCTCGCCGGCACCTACGGCTTCCCGTTCGAGGTGATCGACAACTTCAATTATCCCGGCCATTCCGCCTTCCGCATGCACGGCCTGCCGGCGCGGTCGGGCGCGGAGCTGATCGACCGCCTGCGCGCGGCGGCGGAGGCGAGCGGCGTCACCATCCTCACCGGGAACCGCGCCGAGACTTTGTTCGCCGGCACGGACGGCCGCATGCGCGGCGTCGAGCTGGTGCGCGGCGACGGCGCGCGCGAGCGCATCGGCTGTGACGCCCTTGTGCTGGCCTGCAACGGCTACGGCGGCAATCCGGCGCTGGTGCGCGAGCTGATCCCGGAGATGGCCGATGCGCTCTATTTCGGGCATCCCGGCAATCAGGGAGAAGCAGTCGAGTGGGGCCGCGCGCTCGGCGCATCGCTCGCGCATCTTGGCGCCTATCAGGGGCACGGCTCGGTGGCGACGCCGCACAATATCCTAATCACCTGGGCGGTAATCATGGAAGGCGGCATCCAGGTCAACACCGAAGGCCGCCGCTTCTGCGATGAGTCGCGCGGCTATTCCGAGCAGGCTGCCGAGGTGCTGCGCCAGCCGGGCAGCATCGCCTGGAACGTGTTCGACGATCGCGTCGCGAATGTCGCGCGGCAGTTTGAGGATTTCCGCAATGCCGAGAAGGCCGGCGCGCTGGTGACGGCGGCGTCGCTCGACGAGCTTGCCGCACACACGCACGTGCCGGCCGCCGCCTTGGCCGCGGAGTGGGGTGAGGCGGAACGCTGCAAGGCAAATGCCGCCGCCGACCGTTTCGGCCGCATCTTCGCGGCGTCACAAGTGTTCGCGGGCCCCTGGCACGCGGTGAAGGTGACCGGCGCGCTCTTCCACACGCAGGGGGGTCTCGCCATCGACACTTCGGCGCGCGTTAAGCGCCGCGACGGCAGCGCGTTCGAAAATCTGTTCGCCGCCGGCGGCGCGGCGGCCGGCGTCTCGGGCGAGGCGGCGTCCGGCTATCTTTCGGGCAACGGGCTGCTGACCGCGACGGTGCTCGGTCGGATCGCCGGACGGGCGGCGGCGGCCGAGGTGCGCCTTGTGGTCCGTTGAACAGCATGGCGAGTTTCTCTAACGATAATGCCGGTCCGGAACAGGGGGCGCGCTTGGCCGAGGACGCGGGTGAATTCGACTACATCATCGTCGGCGCCGGCAGCGCCGGCTGCGTGCTGGCCAACCGGTTGAGCGCGTCGGGGCGGCACCGCGTGCTGCTGCTCGAGGCAGGGCCCGCCGACCGCAACATCTGGATTCATATCCCGCTCGGCTACGGCAAGCTGTTCACCGACGCGCGCGTCAACTGGCTCTATCAGACCGAGCCGGAACCGGAATTGAAGAGCCGGCAGGTGATCCAGCCCCGCGGCAAGGTGCTCGGCGGCTCGAGCTCGATCAACGGCCTTCTCTACATCCGAGGCCAGCGCGAGGACTTCGACCACTGGCGCCAGCTCGGCAACGCCGGCTGGAGCTTCGACGATGTGCTGCCGTATTTCCGCAAGTCGGAGGACCAGCAGCGCGGCGGCGACGATTTGCACGGCGAGGGCGGGCCGCTCGGCGTCGCCGACGTGGCGCCGCATCCGTTGTGCGATGCATTCATCGCAGCGGCGGAGCAGGCGGGCTTCCCGCGCAACGACGACTTCAACGGCGCGGTGCAGGAAGGCGCCGGTTATTTCCAGTTGACCGCGCGCGGCGGCCGCCGCTGCTCGACGGCGCGCGCATTCCTCAAACCGGCGCGCAGCCGCGGCAATCTCGAAGTCGCCTCGCGCGCGCTCGCCTCGCGCATCCTATTTGAAGGGACGCGCGCCGTCGGCGTCGAATACCGGCAGGACGGGCAGCTGCGCCGCGCCCGCGCCAATGGCGAGGTCATTCTCTCCGGCGGCGCCTTCAACTCGCCGCAGCTGTTGCAGCTCTCCGGCGTCGGCCCAGGCGAACTGCTCAGGTCCTTCGGCATTCCGGTGGTGCGCGACACGCCGAGCGTCGGCGCCGATTTGCAGGACCACTTCCAGGCGCGCTTCAACTATCGCTGCAGCGAGCCGATCACCGTCAACGACGCGATGGCGACGTGGCGCGGCCGCATCGGCATGGCGGTGCAATACGCGCTGACGCGTCAGGGGCCGCTCAGCATCGGCGCCGGGTACGCCGGCGGCTTCTTCAAGACCGACCCGTCGTTCGCTTCGCCCGACGTGCAGATCCATTTCATATTGTTCAGCGCCGACTCGGTCGGGCAGAAGCTGCACAGCTATCCCGGCTTCCTCGCCTCGGTCTGTCAGCTGCGGCCGCAGAGCCGCGGCCACGTGCGCATCAAGTCGGCCGATCCGGCGGCGCCGCCGGCGATCCAGCAGAACTACATGTCGGCGCCCGCCGATCGCGACACGATGATCGCCGGCATGAAGCTGCTGCGGCGGGTGATGGGCCAGCCGGCGATCACCCGCTACATCGTCGAGGAGACGAGCCCCGGCCCGCACACCAAGAGTGACGGCGATCTCCTGAGCCACGCGCGCGAGAAGGGCACGACCGTCTTCCACCCGACCAGCACCTGCCGCATGGGCCCGGACGCGACGGCGGTGGTCGACGAGCGGCTGCGCGTGCGCGGCATCGACGGCCTGCGGGTGGTCGACGCCTCGATCATGCCGACGGTCGTTTCGGGCAATACCAATGCCGCCGTAATCATGATCGCCGAAAAAGGTTCTGCGATGATCCTCCAGGATGCCGCCTGAAACGCCGATGGGTGGCCTTCCGGTACCCGGATGCGTAAACCGATCACGGATTGTAGTAGAAAATTCTTTCTACTAGGCCGACAACGCTAGGTTTCTTCCCCGGCCAATTTGCGCGGCGGATAGAATATTTTTATCTTCGAGGCGGTCCCGGGGGCCGATTGAAGGCGCCGCCCTGCTGCGCCAAGTCATAGGCCCACAAACGAATTCCGTGCTGCACTCATGCTCTCCGCGTCCACCATCGTGCTGTCGGGCGGCTTCCTGATCGGCCTCGTTTTCGGCGCCGTCGGGCTCATCAGCGGATTCTGCGTCACCTCCGGCCTGCGCAACCTATGGACCAAGCGCGACGGCCGCATGATCCGCTGCGTCGCGCTGGCGCTGGCGGTGGCGATCCTCGGCGCGCAGGGCCTGAGCGCCGCCGGCGCGGTCGATCTCGGCAAGTCGATTTATCTGGCGCCGACGTTCTCGGCGCCGGTCGTGCTCTTCGGCGGGCTCATCTTCGGCTACGGCATGGTCGCGGCGAACGCCTGCGCCTCGCGCGCGCTGATCCTGCTCGGCCGCGGCAACCTTCGCTCGCTCGTGGTCATCGCCACCATCGCCATCACCGCCGAGATGACGCTGAAGGGCCTGATCGCGCCCTTGCGCATCGCGCTGGTCAACTGGTCGACGACGGCGTTCGGTGCCAATTCGCTGCCGGCCTTGCTGGTGCAGGCGGGGCTCGCGCCAAGCGTGGCCGTGGCGATCGCCGCGCTCGCGGCCAGCGCCGCTCTCTTCGTCTTTGCCTTCTCCTCGGCGCCGTTCCGCGCCGCGACGCTGCTGATTCTCTCCGGCCTGATCATGGGCCTCTTGGTCACCGCCGGCTGGTACGTCACCGGCTTCCTCGGCGCCGATCCGTTCGAGCCGGCGCCGGTCGCCTCGCTCACCTTCATCGCGCCGCTCGCGGATTCGCTGCAATACGTGATGCTGTCGACCGGCTCGACGCTCAATTTCGGCATCGTCGTGATGGCCGGCGTGCTCGCCGGCAGCTTCCTTACCGCGCTCGTCACGCGCGGCTTCCACGTCGAGGCCTATACCTCGCCGGGCCACATGCTGCGCTCGGTCGGCGGCGCGACGCTGATGGGCATCGGCGGCGTCATGGCCTTCGGCTGCTCGATCGGCCAGGGGCTGACCGGGCTGTCGACTTTGGCGCTGCCGTCGGGCATTGCGGTGGCCGGCATCCTGATCGGCGCATCGGCGGCGCTGCGCGGACCGGCGCGCGTGCCGGCGCTGGCGTCGGCGTGAACGATCATCGGGACAACAGGACAAAACACGGCGCGCCGCACGAACGACCGCGCAAGGGGAGGAGACTGATGCAGTTTCGACAGACCGGGTTCATCGCGGTGATTGCGTTCGCCGCAGTTGGCGCCGGTGCGGCTTCCGCTGCGCCGCAGGACGCGCACGCTCTCATCTCGGCCAATTGCCAGCAGTGCCATGAGATCAAGGGCATCGGCGATTTCGGCAATGTCGGGCCGTCGCTGCTCGACCTGAAATCGCGTTACCCGGATCGCAAGGACGTCGTGGCGATCGTCAACGACGAAGCGAAACGCAATCCACAGACGGTGATGCCGCCGTTCGGGCGCAACCTCATCCTGACGCAACAGGAAATCGATACGATCGTCGATTACCTCTACAAACAATAGCCCGCCCCCTCGCGGAGCATGAAGGAGATTCCGATGAACGAGTATGCGGACGCGCCCGGCCAGACGCGGCGCACCATGCTGAAGGGAGCCGCGGCGCTTGCCGCGCTCGGCTACGGTGCCGGCGGCCTGATGCCGGAGGCATACGCCGCGGCCGACGCGAAGGCTTGGCCGGCGGACGCCTTCAAGCAGAAGGGCGAGGCCGACGCGCTCAAGGCGCTCTACGGCAAAGGGGCGGAAGCTTCCGATAAGATCAATCTCGACGCGCCGGAGATCGCCGAGAACGGCGCGGTGGTGCCGATCGCGGTCACCTCGAGCCTGCCGAACGTCACCGCCATCGCCATCCTCGTGCTGGACAACCCGAACACCTTGGCCGCCGCCTACAAGATCCCGGCCGGCACCGAGGCTTCGGTCGCGAGCCGGCTGAAGATGGCGAAGACCAGCAAGGTCGTGGCCGTCGTCGAGTCAGGCGGCAAGCTCTATTCGGCGACCAAGGAAGTAAAGGTTACCGTCGGCGGCTGCGGCGGCTGAGCGGACAAGGGACAAAGGACCAAACCAATGGCATCGACCATCCGCATTCGCGCCATCGCCGGCGGCGACACCACGCAGGTGCAGTCGCTCATCAGCCATCCGATGGACTCCGGCTTCGTCAAGGACTCCAAGGGCCAGCTCATTCCCGCTCATCACATCGAGGTGGTCGAGTTCGAGCACGCCGGCAAGGTGGTGTTCACCTGCCTGTGGGGCCCGGCCGTGTCCAAGGACCCTTATGTCAAATTCAGCTTCAAGGGCGCCAAGAAGGGCGACGACCTGAAGGTGAGCTGGGTCGACAACAAGGGCCTGTCCGACTCGTTGGTCGCCAAAATTCAATAACGCTCCGCACGGCAAAAGAGCGAAGGGGAGGATTTGCAATGTTGCGCAAGATACTGATCGCGGCGGCTCTCGTCGCCGGAGCGGTACAGCCGCTTCTTGCGGCCGAGCATGCGAGCGACCCGAAGGCCGACTTCAAGGCCTTCCGCGACTATTTCACCAAGCGCTTTCCCAAGGTTGCGCTCGACGACTTCGTCAACGGCCCCTATTCGATGGACGAGGGCCTGCGCAAGCAGTGGAAGGCGATCGACGAGTTTCCGCCGTATGAATTTGCCGTCGAGAAGGGCAAGGAGATGTTCGCCACGCCATTCAAGAACGGCAAGACTTACGGCGACTGCTTCCCGAACAAGGGCATCGGCGTGCGCCAGACCTATCCGCGCTTCGACGAGAAGTCGGGGCAGGTCGTCACGCTCGACGTCGCGCTCAACGCGTGCCGCGAGGCGAACGGCGAGAAGCCGTTTGACTATTCCAAGGACGACATGGCGGCGCTGACCGCCTACATGGCCTTCACTTCGCGCGGCAAGGCGATGGACATCAAGATCCCGGACGATCCGCGCGCGCTTGCCGCCTACACCAAGGGCAAGGAGTACTTCTATACGCGTCGCGGCCAGCTCAATTTCTCCTGCGCCAGTTGCCACGTGCAGAACCCCGGCAACCACATCCGCACCGAGGTGCTGGCGCCGGCGCTCGGCATCATGAACGCCATGCCGATCTACCGCTCGGCCTGGGGCGGCATGGGCACCACCAGCCGCCGTCTGCGCTCCTGCAACAGCCAGGTGCGCGGCGTGCCGCTGAAGGCGGAGAGCGAAGAATATCGCGACGTCGAATACTACCTGTCCTACATGGCGAACGGGCTGCCGATCTCCGGCCCCGGCGCGCGGCCGTAACGGAAGGCATGACCATGCGCACACGCACTCTGATCCGTCTCGCCGTGATTGCCTCGATTGCGGGCTTTACCACCGCCTCGCTCGCCGCGACCGCAGACGAAGCCAAGTCGGCAATCGAGAAGGCCGAGACCGCCGACAAGCAGGCCGCCGCGCTGAAGAACCAGTGGACCACCGCGGAGAAAGCTTTGAAGAACGCGAAGGCGGCGGTGGCCGCCGGCAAGTTCGACGACGCCGTCAAGCAGGCGCAGGAAGCCGAGGCCTTGTCCAATGCCTCCGCCGCACAGGCCAAGGAGCAGGACAAGCTGTGGCCCGAGGCCGTGGTTCGCTGATCCTGCCCGGCTTTGAGGATTGACGCGATGCGCCGCCGCGAGCTGCTGAAGCTTCTGACCGCGGCGGCGCTGTGCGGCATCACGCCGCCGCGGCTCGCGCGCGCCGCTCAGGCCGACGATCTTTACGGCATCGGCCGCTTCGGCAATGCGCGCGTGCTGCACATGACCGACACGCACGCGCAGCTTCAGCCGATGCGTTTCCGCGAGCCGAGCGTCAATCTCGGCATCGGCGCGATGGCCGGCCAGCCGCCGCATCTCGTCGGCGAGGCGTTCCTCAAGCATTTCGATATCGCGCCGAAGAGCCGCGCCGCGCACGCCTTTACTTTTCTCGATTTCGCCGAGGCGGCGCACCGCTACGGCCGGCTGGGTGGCTTCGCGCATTTGAAGACGCTGATCGACCGCCTGCGCGCTGAAGCCGGCGCGGGCAACGCGATCCTGCTCGACGGCGGCGACCTGTGGCAGGGCAGCGGCCTGGCCGACGTCACCGGCGGCGCGAACATGGTCGAGGCGGCCAATCTGCTCGGCATCGCGGCGATGACCGGCCACTGGGAGTTCACCTATGGCGAGGCGCGCCTGCGCGACAACCTGAAGCGCTTCAAGGGCGAGTTCCTGGCGCAGAACGTGTTTCTGACTGAGGACGCCGCCTTCGACGGCAAGCCCGCACACGATGCCGCGAGCGGCCGCGTGTTCAAGCCGGCGATGATCAGGGAGCTCGGCGGCAAGCGCATCGGCATCATCGGCCAGGCGTTTCCTTATGTGCCGGTCGCGCATCCCAAACGCTTCACACCGGACTGGACCTTCGGCATCCGTGACGCCGAGATGCAGAAGGTGGTCGACGGCTTGCGCAATACGGACAAGGCCGACGCGGTGATCCTGCTGTCGCACAACGGCATGGACGTCGATCTCAAGCTCGCGAGCCGCGTCACCGGGATCGACGTGATCCTCGGCGGCCACACGCACGACGCCGTGCCGCGCCCGGTCGCGGTCGCCAATGCCGGCGGCAAGACGCTGGTGACGAATGCCGGCTCGAGCGGCAAGTTCCTCGGCGTGCTCGACCTCGATCTCGGCAAAGGCGCGGTCAGGGACGTGCGCTATCATCTGCTGCCGGTCTATTCCGATTTGCTGAAGCCCGATCCAGACATGCGGGCGCTGATTGCGCGCGTGCGCCAGCCGCACGCCGTGGCGTTCGACGCAACGGTCGCGACCGCGGGTGCGCTGCTCTACCGTCGCGGCAATTTCAACGGCACGGTCGATCAACTGATCTGCGACGCGCTGCGCGCCGAGCTCGGCGCCGATCTCGCGCTGTCGCCCGGCTTCCGCTGGGGCAACACGTTGCTCGCGGGCGAGGCGATCCGCATGGACGACTTGCTGTCGGAGACGGCGATCACCTATCCGCAGGTTTACGTGCAGGAGATGACAGGCGGAGAGATCAAGTCCATCATGGAGGACGTCTGCGACAACCTGTTCAATCCCGACCCGTACTACCAGCAGGGCGGCGACATGGTGCGCATCGGCGGCATGGACTACTCCTGCGCTCCGGCGGAGGCGATCGGCCGCCGCATCGCGGACATGACGCTCGATGACGGCAAGCCGCTCGACGCCTCCAGGACCTACAAGGTCGCTGGCTGGGCCTCGGTCAACGAGCAGGCGGGCAAGCCGGTTGCCGAGGTGTTCGCCTCGTACTTGCGCGGCCTCAAGGAAGCGCGGCCGAAGAAGCTGAACACGGTCGCGATCAAGGGTCTTTCCGGCAATCCCGGCATCGCAGGCTAGGGCACATCTCATGGCGGGCGCAGGCACGATCAAAATTGGAGCGGGCGTCTTCGGCGCGGCGCTTTTAGCGTTTGTGTCGCTATCGGCGGCGGCGGAAGACAAGGCGCCGATCATCGACAAGCCGTTCGCCGATCATCATCTGGCGCTGCAGCTCTCCGACAACGACCCGAAGAAGCAGGCGCTGACGCTCAGCGTCGCCAACAACCTGCTCAAGTATTACGGGCCGGATCGCATCGCCATCGAGGTCGTCACCTTTGGGCCCGGCGTCGATCTCGTGCGCGCCGGCAGCCCGCATCGCGCCGAGGTCGACAGCCTGATCTCGCAGGGCGTGCAGTTCGACGTCTGCATGAACACGGTGGACACCATCGAGCGCGAGACCGGCAAGAAGGTCGATCTCAATCCGCGCGCGGTCAAGGTCGTGGCCGGCGTGGCGCAGATTCTGGCGCTGACCGAGAAGGGATTCACGCTCGTGCGGCCGTGACCGCAGCGGGCAGGGAGGAAGCCATGAGACGTCTTGTTGTTGCCGCCGCAATTGCCGTTGCACTTGCCGGTTTTGCGGCAGTTTCGTTCGCCGGCGAGAAGGGCAAGGAGCATCGTATCGTCGTGCAGATCGACCAGAACGACCCGGCGGTGATGAACCTGGTACTCAACAACGTGAAGAACATGCTGGAGTACTACAACGCCAAAAGCGAGCCGGCCGAAATCGAGGTCGTCGCCTACGGGCCGGGGCTGACGATGCTACGCGACGATACCTCGCCGGTGAAGGAGCGGCTCCTGCGCATGGCCAAGGACGGCAGCTTCCCGGCCAGGCTGCGCTTCTCTGCATGCCATAACACCATGATGGGTATGGAAAAAAAGGAGGGCCATCCGATCCCGATCGTGTCGGTGGCCAAGATGGTGCCGTCCGGCGTGGTGCGGCTCACCGAGCTGCAGGAACAGGGCTGGACGTATCTGCGTCCGTAGCGCGCGAAGGGGGCCCATGATGCACCGTTGTCTGATCGCTCTCGCCGTGGCCGCCGCGCTGAGCGCGCCGGCCGCTGCCGAGGAGGCCGTGGTCACCTACAAGTCGCTGGCGCCCGACGTCGCCTTCGATCTTGCACGTACCGCGCTGGCGCAATGCCGCAAGGACGGCTTCCAGGTGGCGGTCGTCGTCATCGATCGCTTTGGCCAGCCGCTGGTCGTGCTGCGCGACCGCTTCGCCGGTCTCGCCGCGATCCAGACCGCGACCGGCAAGGCGTGGACGGCGGTCAACTTCAGCCGCGACACGAGCGAGTTGCTGAAACTGATCCGTGACGGGCAGCTCAGCGCCGACCTCGCCCATGTGCCGAACGCCGTGATGCTCACCGGCGGCCTGATCGTGAAATCCGGCGGCTCCATCATCGGCGGCGTCGGTGTCGCAGGCGCCCCGGGGGGCGACAAGGACGAGGCCTGTGCAAAGGCCGGCGTTGCCGCGATCCAGGACAAGCTCGATTTCTAGCGCCGCGCGCTGCGTGCCCGCTTCTTGCGCTTGGCCTTCGCCTTGAGGAAGGCCGCGCACAGCACCGCGTCGAACTCGCAATAGTCGTTGGTGATCTCGACGCCCTTCGGGATATCGCGGGCGGCGATGGCGTAGCCGTTGTGCAGGTAGGTGTTCGGCGCGTCGGAATGGTTCATGTGGTGGTCGTGGTCGACGGTGTAGAGGATTTCGCCGTCGACCCGGTACGCATAGGACTTGAGAAATTCGCGCGCCTGTTTCGGCAGCCGTGCGAACTCTCTCGGCGTGTAGCAGAGGTCGAAGCCCTCGACGAAACGCCAGATCTTCGTGCCCTTCGGGATGCGCTCGGCGGCGAACACGCCGATGCCATGGATCGGGCTCTTGTCGAGATAGGTTTTGACGAGAAGCATTGCGAATGTGCCGGTATCGATAAAAGTTATTTGGCCATGGACGGCCTGACCGATGCGAGCCAGACGCCTGTCAGGATCAGCGCGAAGCCGGCGATGTGGAAGACGGCGAGGTGCTCGCCGAGCAGCGTGCTGCCGAGGATCGCGGTATAGATCGGCACCAGATGCAGGAACGGGCCGGAGCGGTTGGCGCCGATCAATTCGACCCCGCGGTTCCAGGCGGCAAAGGCGATGACGCTGGGGAAGATCGAGACGTAGCCGATCGCGCCGACCGTCAGCCAGTCGAGCTCGAAGCGTTCGCCTCGCCAGATTTCCAATGCGGCAAAGGGCAGCGTCAGCGCCGCCGACAGCACGGCGAACACGAAGATGAAGCTCAGCCAGTGCATCGGCGGGCGCAGCCGCAGGCACGTGGCGTAGACGGCGAAGATCAGCATGTTGAAGAGGATGATGAGGTCGCCCCAATTGAAGGCCAGCCGCTCTAGCACGTCGAGGCTGCCGCGGCCGATGATGGTGAGCACACCGAGCGAGGAGACGACGATGCCGGCGAGCTGCATGGGCGAGATGCGGTCGCGGAACAAGGCCGCGCTGGTGACGACGATCAGCACCGGCACCAGCGAATTGAGCACCGAGACGTTGAGCGCGCTCGTATACTGCAGGCCGACATATTGCAGCGCCGTGAACAGCGCCCCGCCGCTGGCGCCGAGCCAGAGCATGACCTTCCAGTGCGCGCGGATCGCCGGCCAGTCGCGCCTCAAGTGCGGGCGCACCCACGGCCAGATCAGGATCGCCGGGATCAGCCAGCGGACCGTCGAGATGCCGACCGGCGGCACATGGCCGCCGATGGCGCGGCCGACGATGTGATTGCCCGACCAGAATAGCGCCGCGGCGGCGAGCAGCAGATAGGGATTGCGGCTGTGCGCGATCTTGCGCTCTCCCGCTTCGGGCGTGGCCTCCGTCATGGCGCGAGCACCAGGAGGATCGCCGCCAGCACGACGGCGCCGCCGCCGAATGTTGCGAGCGCGCCGCGGCCGTCGACGAAGCAGTCGGGACATTGCTGCAGCACCAGCGGCGCGGCGAGGATCGCGAGCCCGCCGGCGATCACCGCCGGCGGCCAGGGCAGGTGCCGCCATGCGGCGGTCACGCCGGCGGCCGTCGCGGCGAGGCCGGCGAGAACGGAGAGCGACAGCGCGAGCGTTCCGGGGCCGCCGCCGCGGCCGGCGCGGCGCGGGAAGTGCCCGCTCGCCGACAGCGCGAGCAGCGCCGTCGCGAGCAGCAGCGCGGCGAAGGCGGCAAGCGGCGGAACGAGATCGAGGCGCGGCATTTCCGAAAATCTCCGGCGCCTTGACCCAGTGCGCACCGGCCGTAGTATACGACACGTATGTCATCGGCAATTGAAATCCGCGGCGTGAAACCGAACGGCAGCGGCGAGCCTGTATGCGCGCGGCTCTCGAATACGGCCGTCAAACGCGGGCAAAACTGACATGGCGCGGGGCCGCGCATCCGCCACCCGCAAGCCGCGCGGCGAGAGCGCCGCGGCCGCCAAGGGCGCGGCGGCCGATACGCTGACGGAGCAGGCCTACCGGCTGATCGAAGAGCAGATTGTCACGTTGAACCTCAAGCCGGGCGATGTACTGTCCGAGCAGTTGCTGTCGGCGACGCTGAAGATCGGCCGCACGCCCATTCGCGAGGCGTTGCAGCGCCTCGCCCGCGAGGGCCTCGTCACCATCCTGCCGCGCAAGGGCATCCTTGTCGCCGATGTCAACCCGCGCAGCCAGCTTCTGCTGCTCGAGGTGCGGCGCGAGATCGAGCGGTTGCTCTGCCGGGCCGCGGCCGGGCGGGCAACGGCCGAGCAGCGCCAGCGCATGCGGGAGATCGCCGATGGAATGGACCTCGCCGCGAAGACCGGCGACGACGTCGTCTTCATGCGCCTCGATCTCGAATTCAACCGGCTGCTGATCGACGCCGCGCACAACGATTTCGCGGCGCGGTCGATGAAGCTCCTGCAAGGCCTGTCGCGCCGCTTCTGGTACATGCACTACCGCATGGCGGGCGACCTGCCGCTATGCGCGCGGCTGCACGCCAACGAGGCGCGCGCCATCGCCAAGGGCGACGCCAACGCCGCGCCGCGGGCGAGCGACAAGCTGATGGACTATGTCGAGCGTTTCACGCGCGCAACGGTGTGAGCCATGAAGACATTCGCTGGGCGGCGCACGATCGACGGCCTGGTGGTAACGGTCGACGGCCAGCCGCTGCCTGAGCATGACGAAGTCAGGCGCTTCACCCGATACGGCTTCGAGTGGACCTATGAGGGCGAAAGCCCGCAGCAACTGGCGCTGGCGATCCTCTACGAGCACACTGGCGACAAGTACCGCGCCATCGCGCTGTCGGAACCTTTCATGAAGGCGGTCGTCGCCAATTTCGACAACGACTGGGTGCTGACCGGCGAGCAGATCAACACGTTCCTGTACGGCTCGGCCACGGCGTGATTGCGGGGCCGTTTCCGTCGTGATAGATACGTGATATATCAGATGCCGGGGCCCGCCGGGAGGTGAGCGAGGATCGGCGAAAGGCAGATCGAGTTCCGCACCGAATACCGGTCGCGTATCATCGGCTGGTACGACGGCTTTTTCCACATCGCCATCATCTACGCGATGGGCGCCGCCGCCTTCTACATCTACGTCGAGCACATCCACGAAGTGACCTGGCGTGAGTGGCTGACGGTGCCGCTCACCTTCCTGTTCACCAATCTGTTCGAGTGGGCCGTGCACAAATACGTCATGCACCGGCCGGTCAACATCAAGGGCCTGCGCTCGATCTACGAGCGGCACACGCTCAACCACCACCAGTTCTTCACCGACGAGGAGATGCGCTTCCGCGACGCCAAGGACTGGCGCGTCACGGTGTTCCCGCCTTACGCGCTGGTCGTCTTCATCCTGATGTCGATTCCGGCGGCGGCGATCCTGGGTAGCATTTTCTCGCCGAACGCCGGCTGGCTGTTCATGGCAACGACCAGCGGTATGTATCTCATCTACGAGTTCATGCATTTCTGCTGCCACGTCGACGAGAACCGGTTCGTGCGCCACTGCCCGTTCGTCAACTCGCTGCGCCGCCATCACACCGCGCACCACAATGCGCGGCTGATGATGGAGACCAACATGAACCTGACGTTCCCGATCGCCGACTGGCTGTTCGGCACATCCGATCTCGATCGCGGCCTGATCGGCACGCTGCTCAACGGCTACGACACGCGCTATCTGAAGAAGACGCTGCGCGGCCGCCCGCACCGGCCGGACGAGGCGGCCGCGGCGCCGCTCGGCTCGCACTGACGGGGAGGCGAGATGCCCAATGACGTCAAGGCGATCCTCTCGACGATCGTGCTCATCGTCGCGGCAGTGCTCGCCTATTGGAAGGGCTCGCCGGTGCGGCAGGACTTCTCCACGTGGCTGATGGTCACGGCCGTCTTCATGGTGGTGGCGATGTGGGTATTCCCCGAGGCCGGGGTGAAGAAAGGCGACATCAAGCCGTCGAAGTGAGTGGCCGCGCCGTCAGTCGCAGCGGACGCTCATGCCGCCGTCGACGATGATCTCGGTGCCGGTGACAAAGCGTGCCTCGTCGGAGGCGAGGAACAACGCGGCATTCGCGGTGTCGCGGCCGTCGCCGGCAAAGCCCGCGGGAATGCGTTTCAGCCGTTGCGCCAGCAGCGTCTCGACGTCGCCGCCGGCGCGCTGACGCGCCAGCCGCGCCTCGACCATCGGCGTGTGCAATTGCCCCGGGATGACGGTGTTCACGCGGATGCCCTTGGGCGCGTA
>Ga0134125_10001076_pt1 | contig 34578 bp, 39 predicted proteins | sample KB31751_FD_96464 | JGI IMG/M metagenome (GOLD analysis project Ga0134125, IMG submission 96464) | Terrestrial soil microbial communities with excess Nitrogen fertilizer from Kellogg Biological Station, Michigan, USA - KB3-175-1 | ecosystem: Environmental > Terrestrial > Soil > Unclassified ...
CTAGGAGGGATTGACGAAACGATTGGCGAAACGCTTGCGCCGGTCGTTTCCGTAGTTCACGTTCCGCCGAGATAAAGAAATGGCGGGAGCGCTGCGCAAACAGCCTCCCGCCCGGCATAAAGGAGCGTGACTCCCTCATGCAGGAAAATCCTACGCTGGACGACGCAGCCCTGGACGCTGCGGTCCTCTGGCGCCTTTGTGATTCAGGGCCGTGGACGGAGCAAGAGTTGGAGAGGGAGTTGGGGCTTGCGGCCCGTGATGGGCTCGGGCGCCTTCTCGCCAAGGGACTCGCGCACCGTCTGGAGGGCTTCGTCTTCCCCTCGGTGTCCGGTCGCTACGCCCACTCCCTCGATCCAACGTGGCAGTGAAGGTCAGCGAGCCGGACGCCCTGAGGTTCGGCCGCAACCTCTGCCTGATGCGCCGGAGCCGGGGATGGTCCGGTGACCGACTGGCCGAGCGGGCGGGATTGAGCCGCGACGCGATCTACAAGATCGAGTTGGGTCAGCGCTCGCCGAGGCTGGGGACGCTGCTCGCCCTCGCCGACGCGCTCGGGGTCGCGCCGTGCGAGTTACTGGAAGGGTTGCGCCCGTAGGTGGCGCGGCCCGCCCGCGCCCGTGCGAGGGCGCAGCCCAGCTTGGTCAGGATCGTCAGGTCGGCATGGAGCCGCACGCGGTCGATACCACGGACCCGCAGCGGGCCGAGTGCGTATTCGTGCTTCAACCGGCCGAACTCCCTCTCGACCGCCGCGCGCTTTCGGTAGGCCGCCTTCCAGCGCGCCGACTCACGCGGCATCAGCGGGTGCAGCCGGTCGGCCTTGATCCAGGTCGATGCCGGTCGGCACTCGCCCGTGGGGCAGCGCCACTTCGACGCGCCCCGTTTGCGGTCGGCACCCGCGAACGTCCAGACGCCGTGTGAGCAGGACGGCGGTTCGTGCTCGCCGCGCTTCACGTCGGGCGTCTTCTTCAGCGGGATGATCGGGAGGCAGTCGCGCTCCCTGCACTCGGTGTGGATGCGCTCGATGTCGTAGCCCTTGTCCATCGCCGCCGACGCCGCCATGAGGCCGCGTCGGCGGGCGGTGTCGAGCAGGTCGGCGGAGAAGCGGGTTTCGTGGGCCTTCGCGGTCTCGACCGTCCACGCGACCGGCAGGCCGGTGGCGGTGCAGACCGCAGCGTGGAGGCGATAGCCGAAGAATCCCCCACCGCGCCGGGTGCTCACGGCCGAGCGATGGCCCCAGCTTGCGTCGGGGTCGGTGTGCCAGTTGCGTTCGACCTCGCTGTCCTTGCTGACGAAGCGCTGGCCGTTCGCGTAGGCGGGCATGTCCGAGGCGTCGATGGCGAGGTCGCGGCCGTAGGTCGGCAGCTCCGCCCGCAGCCCTTCGACCACTCCGTCGATGCAGCGCTCGACCATCGCGCCGTTGTCGCGCAGCTTGGAAGCGAATCGATAGGCAGACCATTTGCTCGGGGGGTTCCCCTCGCAGCCGAGGACCCGCTGGAGGCGCCAGTGCTCGGCGACCAACTCGGTCACCTTCGTCCACGTCGGGATCGCGTAGAGGGACTTCGCCAGCGCGAGGCCGATCATGGTGCGGATCGGGTAGCCGGGGCGGCCCGTCCAGCGGGTGGCCTCAAGCTCCGCAATCAACCTCCCGATCTCGGGCGAGTCGAGCAACATCGACAACTGCGACGCCCTTTCAGGCGCTACCTTGGGTGCTGCCACGCGAGCTTCACCTCGTGGGGCCTGACCCCCGGACGCGCCAACGTCGCGGGGGTCGCTTTTTTCATGATCGCCGTCCCCAGTCTATGACGTGGGTCGGACATTAAACGGCTCTGGAATGGGAAATGCCCCGTAGCCGCAGTTATAAGAGAAGTCTCTTAAGGATGGTCTATCCTTAAGAGACTTCTGTTATGACCCAAACTCTGGGAAAGAATCCGTTCCGGCCTGGCGTGGGCACGCGCCCACTCCACTTGGCCGGGCGCGATTTCTCGATGCGACGGTTTGAATCAACGCTTCGTGCCGCCCCCGAGCAGCCTGCCAACATGCGCCTGACGGGGCTCCGAGGGGTCGGAAAGACGGTCCTCTTGCACGAGTTCCAAGCCATTGCCGAGAGGAACGGCTGGGCAAGCGCCGTTCTTGAGTTTCAACCCGGGCACAACCGGGAGGATCAGATGGTCAGCGCTCTCCTGAACATCGCCCATGACTCCAAACTGCGCCTCTCGCGAGTCGAGCGAATCAAAAAAGCCATCGGCGGCGCAGTTCGGAATGCAGGCACCCTCGGCGTCGGGTGGGAAGAATTCCAAATTACCTACGACCCACTGGTCGAACAGCAGCGTGAGGACGTAACCAAAGCGCTTTTTGAGGTTGTCGAGATGGCCGTTCAAAAGGGACGAGAGGGCTTTGTCCTCCTGTTGGACGAGGCACAGGTAGTTCGTGACGAGAGCAAGCGGACGGGAGAGCATCCGCTCTCGCTCCTGATCTCTTCAATCGTGGCTTTGCAGCGGAGGGAGATACCTCTCGGCCTTGTTCTTTGCGGGCTCCCAACGCTTACCGGGAATCTGCTCAAGGCACGCTCCTACACGGAGCGGATGTTCCGTGGCGAGGAGATCGGCTCCCTGAAGGAGGGCGATGCACGAGAAGCGTTCGAAAAGCCTTTGGCAGAGTCCGGAGCGGAGGTCACCACCGAGAAGGACCTGATCAGCAAGGTCGTTGAGGAGGTGGAGGGCTATCCCTACTTCATCCAACTCTGGGGAGCAGAGCTATGGGACGCAGCCGAGATCGCGGAGATCAATCACCTTTCGACCCGACTGCTTGATGCCGCTCGCCCCGAAATCTATCGACGCCTCGATCTCGACTTCTACAATCCGCGCGTCGAAACTCTGACGCCAGCTGAGCAGGATGTTCTTCTCAGCACTGCGGATTCCGAGTATCCCCCCTTGGTCGTCTCAAAGCTGAACGACGCGATCAACAAGACGCCGACCAACATCAATGTCTTGCTCGGTCGGCTCGTAGATGCTGGAGTGCTTTACCGCATCCGCAAAGGCGAGTACGACTACACCGCGCCTCGCTTCCGCGACTACCTGGTGCGCCGCTCGGAGGCTGCTCGCACGAAGCAAGTACCCCGGCGCGACGGCCCTACCGCCATAGAGCAGACTCTTTTCTAGAGAGCCTTCGGCACCTGGGGTAGACCTCGCCCGAAAGCGAGGTATCCCTGATGCACCCGACTTCCCTAACCCGCACTACTATTGGGCTGGCGAGTTTCGCCAATCCCTCCTAGCGCGGCCGAGGATGAGCACGGCCCCGGCCCGGCGATGAAGATCGGGGCCGTGCTCCCTCAGATAGCTCCGCTCCCGCATGAAACGAATAGACTAGTCGAATCTTGTGAAGTTTCCCATGGAGCTTCAGATACCCAGGCGAAACGATCCCGAGCGTGGGCAACCTTGGCTCCAACCTGCGGGCGGCCCGCAAGAGACGAAACTGGACTCAGGAAGATCTGGCTGAGCGCAGCGGTGTCCACGCAGGTGAGATCAGTCGCATGGAGTCAGGCAAACGTGACCCCCAGGTTTCGACCGTGGAGAAACTTGCCGCAGCCCTGGACATCCCGCCGGGTCAGCTTCTCGAATAGTCGATCGCGCGCCAGAAAAGCCCTGAAAGCGCCCCCGGCTGGATTCGAACCAGCGACCGTCGGATTAGAAGTAAGGCCGGGAGGTGTCTGGCAGGTGGAGCCTGGCCTGATAACGCGATCGGCTCCGGGGAGTTCGGCTCAGTTCAGTGGAGTCGGGGACGCAATTCGGGACCAAGTTGTCACCAGGCAAGACGAGAGGCCCTCGCGCCGGGCAGATCCCGCATAACTACAGCAGGGCTCGCCCTGGTGTATTTGTTCGCGCCGATTCCACTGCGCTAGGACGTTCCCTGGAGCCAGGCTGCGGTGCCTGGTTGTGGACGATGTAAGTACGTCGACCGTCAGGCCCGACCGCGATTCGCAACCGAGCGGCCCCGACTTCGGGAAAGATGGGCAATGGCAACCTTTTCTCCTCCCGGGCGCCCGCTTGGTGATGGCGTTGTCTCACTCGGCCCCTGGACCGAGGCAGACCTTCCGGCGCTCGACGCGGCGACTCGGGACCCTGAGATCGTTCGACGTAACCGACTGCCGCGGTCCTTTGACGCGGCGGCGTGGCTCGAGCAGTCCAACGTCGAGCAGGAGCGCGCCGGTTCCGTACGGCTCCTGATCGTCGACCCAACGACCGACCCGCCTGCTCGGTGCGCTCTCGTTAACCGCGTACCGCGGCGACCCGACCAGCGCCGAGCTTGGCCTCTGGATGGTTGCCGATGAGCGGGGACGAGGGATCGGCGGTCGGGCCGGCTCGGTTGGTCTGCGACTGGGCCCTTGCCGACCTTCCGCTTGAACGCACCATCGGACGGACGGACCCTGACAACGTCGCCTCGCGGCGCGTGCTGGAGCACCTCGGCTTCGACCTGGTCGGCCCGGACGGCGATCAGATTATCTACGAACGTCGCTCGCTGGATGGACAGCGAGCGTCCGAGGAAGAGCGCTGTGCTTCGGCTACCGGGACTTTAAGGTGGTCGAAACTTAGTCTCGCGGTCCACCGTCTGTTCTTGCAACGGAGACGATTTCGCTTACTGAAGCACGGCAGAACGCGGCGACTGTCGCCTACGAACGTAAAGGCGAAGTCGGGGCTCGGCGTCGAGTACGGAGCCGAGGGCTGCCATCGGACCAGCGACCACTGGGCCAAATGCCCACCTACTACATGAGGTTCGGCAGCCGGTACCGGGGGAATACTTCAAGTGCGAATTCTTCACCTTCATCGCGAATCGGGCGGGCCGGTAGGAATACGCAGCCAACGATGCCCCGCTCAGGGCAAGTGCGCGGGCCGACGGAAGACCGGTGCGTGCCGAGGGCTAGCCACGACAACTTCGCCGCTTTGCGACCCATGCCAAACGACCTCCAGTTCGATTCGTTCGCGATTGAGAAAGCCAACCCGCTTTCCTTCGAAGTTGAGGAAAAAGCCTGGCACCCTGACGTGGAGGCGTGCTGAGCCTGCCTTGTTGGTGTGGCCCGCTGATCGCGTGGGAGCTTCACATTCCCCTTCACAGAGAGCCGTGGGAATGAAGACAATGGCTACCCAGCCACGTCCAGGGAAACCGCTGACCCGGAACTCCTCACTGCTCTCCGGAGAGAAGTGGCCGTCAGTCTGAACCCTTGGCACCGCCGAATCCCCGGCTGCATCGCCTCGCCAGATGTAGCTGGCAGCTATGGCCGTGACGGCTCCCACAAGAAGCATCCTTGCGAACCTCCGGCCTCTCTTGGTCGGCGTCTGACTCGGTTCCACAGGCCAAGTTAAGCAGCAGATGTCAACTAATAGAAGATGCCTAACCCAGCAGCGTAGGATCGTCCTATGAGATATCGGCTTATCGGGCTCCTAGCGATAGGAGCGATGTTTCAGTTTTTGTCGACGGGACCCGCTTCGGCGGCGTGCGCCCGATCTCAGCACCATCTGCTTGGGACCGGACCGATTCCAGGCGGCATGAACTGGTCGGTTACGGCAAGACTGAAGAACAACGGCTCGTGCAGAACTTGGTTATTTCAACTCGTCTTCTCGCTTGGGGAATTCGGCATGTCGGGGCCAGCGACCGGCATCCCCGCAGGTGGCCACATCCCGCCGGAATACTTCCGACTTAACGCACGCGAACTCGTGAATTCGACCGGCGAAAACGCGGTCTTTTACGGATTCGTCGATAGCGAAGGGGCTAGTGTCACCGCGACGACGACCGAAGGTGAAACTGCTGCCATCAAGGCACGTCTCGCACCGTCATCTCTGCGCCACAGACTCGACTGGCTCCGAAGTTTTCGCTACTTCGTCTACTTCTTTCCGGCCAGCAGTCCGATCGAATCAGTCTCGGTCTTCAACCGCGGTGGGCGTCTCCTGTATCGCGCGCGATCTTCTCACGGTCTGTTTTATTGACTTCCTGGCCGGTTCGCATCCATCTCCATGGGTGGCGTAATTCTGCTGAGCGCTCTGTTCACTTGAACGAAAATTAAGGTTGCGTTCCGAGATCCTAGGTCTCATCCTCCGGACGGACTTTGAGAACGGGCAATCTGAATTAGGAACGGCGGGGATATGAGCCAGTGGAGTGACCGACTATGTCGCATGCCCAGAAATCGGGCATTCAGCCTTCTGTCTTGTTTGGTGATCTTGGCGGGTGGCAGCTGGATTCCGCCATTGGAGGCCCAGGCAGACAGCACGGCGGTCGTCGAATACGAACACACTCCTGCCGAAATCCGGGCCGCTGAAGCCGATGCGCCGGCGCTTGCCGATCTCACTGCGGCCGAAGAACTGCCCCATCGGGACCTCGGGCGAAGCGAATCCGAAGAACTGCTCGAAGGCGTCTTCGGACAGCTGATCGAAGCCCCGGCCGGGATCTTCGGCGACTTCCACGCCGAAAAGTTCCTCACCGACAACGCCGCGCTGGTATCAGGCACCGAGGCGTCAGACCTCGGCGGTGAAGGTGCCCCCGCCGCGGAACCAGGGCAGTCCTACCTGCTCGAATCGACGACGCCGTTGCGCACCGAAGGCCCCACCGGCCAGATGGAACCGGTGGACCTCGGCCTCGAAGGCGTCCTCGGAGACCTGCGCCCAGCGAACCCCCTGATCGAAGTCGAGATCCCCGCACAGCTAGGCGAGGGCATCACCCTCCCCGAAACCGGCGTTAAGATCGAACTCGAGGATGCGCCCGCCGATCGGAGTCCTTCGACGCTGGGCGAAACCGTGGCCTTCTACCCAAACGTCGCGCGCGACACCGACTTCGCGGTCTCCCCGACGCCGAGGGGCGTCGAGACCGTGACCCAGGTTCGCAGCGCGGAAGCGCCGCGAACGCAGACCCTGGCCGTCCAGCTACCGGCCGGAGCGGAACTGGAAGAAACTGCCGATGGCGGCGCCGTGGCAGCCTTGGGTGCCACGCCGTTGATCACTGTCCGACCGCCGACCGCGATCGACGCCGCCGGAAATCCCGTCGCTGTTGAACTCACCGTCGAGAGCGACTCCCTTCAAGTGACGATCTCTCCCGACGCGGATGCAACCTACCCTATCGCCGTCGACCCCTACCTGGAAGACAGCTACAACTGGTACTGGAACGGCTATGCTGGCTGGACCTCAGCGCTCGCCGGCAGTGCGACCAACGCGTTCAGCGCGCCCGATTACGGATGCTCGACGTACTGCTTCCTACGAAGCACCGCCTGGTCGGGCACCTACGAAGTCAACGCCCAGAGCTATTGGCAGTACGCCGTCCCCCGCTTCTTCAGCGACTATGAAAACCCGGAATTCCACGAACGTCCGCGTAGCTGGGTCCAGGCATTCAACGTGGGCCTCATCACTTTCGCCACCGCCGGTGATTGGACGCCCAGTCCTGGCGCGATCTTCGCCGTCTCCGATCAAGCCGGAGCCTGGCGATCGGCTAGCTGGTATCCGCCGAACCTTTCGGGCAGCTATGGCGTCAACCTCCTCGGCGACCACACCGGCAAACTCGCCTCCTTCGGCATCTTCGCCAACGCTCGCACCTGGATCGCCAATCAGCGCTACCTGTTGACCGGGGAAGCGCAGGTCGTCCTCGGCGACGAAACGCCCCCGGTATTCGGAACCATCTCATCGCCGCCCGAATGGGTCAATAACGAAGAGAAGCCGTTCAACGTGTCGATCGAAGACCCCGGACTCGGCGTCCGCTGGCTCGAAATGAAGAAGGCGAACGGCGAAAGCATCGGGGCGACTGCGATCGCCAACAACTGCATTGGAACCGTGCGAAGCCCGTGCCCTCGGCGGTGGAGGGGAAAGCAAGAAGGGCACACGGTCCACTATTGGCCCGGCCTTCTGCCACAGGGGAAGAACAACATCACCCTCCAGGCTTGGGATGGGGTGGGCAACACGTCTTCGGTGACGATGCAGTTGAAGGTCGATCATACTGCCCCCCAACTCGCAGTCTCCGGCTCGCTCATCGAACAGGCGAGCCTGGGGACGACCCTGCCCCAATACACGTTGAAAGTCAATGCCATAGATGGGACGACGGAACAGCCCCAGTCCGGCGTGGCGAGCGCAGAAGTCAAGGTCGATGGCGTGCTGAAGAAATCATGGGCGCCTGGCTGCACGACCCAGAACTGCGCTCTCATTTCCGAATTTACGGTGAATGCGAGCGAATACACGGTCGGCAAACACAAAGCCGAAGTCGTCGCGACTGACGCGGTGGGCATCAAATCGACCGTGAAAACGATCGAATTCGAAATCCAGCCCGACACCACGGCGCCTCAGCTCGCCCCGAGCGGGATCTTCTATACCGCGCCAGACGGCTGGCTCGAACAGAAGACCTTCAGTTATGACACGACTGCGACCGACCCCGGAGGGTACGGAGTCAAATCGTTGACCCTGAAGATCGATGCGAAAACCGTCAGGTCGGTAAGCCAGAGCTGCCCGACGGGGGCGTGCAGCAAGTCCTTCGGTACCGGCTCGATCAACATGGCCTCCTACGAAGGAGGCGCCCACTCCGCCGAATTGGTCGCGACCGATGCCGCCGGCAATACGGGCACGAAAGCCTGGACGATCAACGTCGACCCAGCTGGCTCAGTTACGAACGCGGAATCCGTCGCTACGCTGGAAGCGTCAGACGAAACGAGCGAAGCATTGACGGTGGCGTCTAACAGCGAAGCGATCTCCGAAGCGGAGCGCGCAGAAGGCTATAACCCTGAACTCGTAGCAGAAGGATCCTCCCTTCGTTCTGAAGGTAATCCAACGGAAGTCACGTATTCAAAAGACCCCGCCGAAGGAATGACCTTCCACACTCCGGAAGGGGATATCCAAGTGAGCCCGGTCGTTCAAGAACCAACTGAAAGTGCTGTTGTCGTAGAAGGTGCAGCATCAGTCACCTCCGACAGCCAACGCGAAGCCGACGAAGTCGTTCGTCCGATGTACAACGGCGTAATGAACTTTGAGGCGATTCGAGGTTCTGAAGCCCCAGAGGAATTCACCTGGAAGGTCGAACTCGGGGAAGGACAGTATTTGCGCCAAGAAGTTGAAGGAACGGTCGAGGTGTACTGGGAAGACGGCACTCTTGCAATGTCGATCGTCCCTGAACCAGCCCACGACGCAGTGGGTCACGCCGTACCTACGAGCCTAAGGATGATCAGCCCGGACGAATTCTCCTTGACGGTCAAACACCACGGCGGGTCCTTTGTCTACCCCATTGTCGCCGGTCCTAGCTTTAGCACCGAATACAGTGCGTGGGTATATGTCGCGCCGCACGAAGAACCGCCCCCGACCCCCCCGAAACCTGAACCCAACTGGGAAGTGGAAGGACCCATCAGCATCTACGTGCATGCCGCTACGCCTGAACCTACCGCTGAAGGATCTTCCATAGGTGGGGTTATTTACTACACCAAGATCCAAGAATGGGGCGTTGACCTTTGCGCGCCAATCACCTGTGAAGCCTATGACAATCACTTCAAAAGTTTCTTTCGTTATAACAACTATGAAGCTTGGTACGGGTCCCGGGAACCCGTGTGTGAACCCCATGCATCAGTGAATTACTTCCTCAATGTTGAAGAATGTGCCTGGGTTCCGCCTAACCATCAGCGCTATGGCAATGGCTACCACATCACGGCGCGCACTCAATTCGAGGAGGGCGAGAACCTCATAGTCACCAGTTGGTCCGAACATCGAGCGGCTGTCGTCCGGTGCTTCGGGGATGGGAACTTCTTCGTCCACGCTACCTCGAACATTTGCAATCCATCTCGACCAGGATGTTAGGCGAAGGAGGGTGGCTTGCCCAGCTAGGCCGGGTCCCTGCCAGTCTGTGGACCTTTCTGGTTGGAAGCGTCGTGTTGACCGTGCTGTTGGCTATGCGAGTCAACCCCCACGCCAGCGTTCGATGGTCAGGTGTAGTCGTCGAGGCCGCAGCCATTGTCGGCATGTTCAGAGGATCGAACCTGTGCCGTTGGGTACTGATTGCCCTCGGGCTGGTGACCGCGTTCGGGATGCTACTTGTTCAAGGTGGCCAATGGCACGCTGCTGCGGTTAGCTTGAGCGTCGGGATGCTCCTGGTGACTGGGTTGCTCGTTGCTCCGTCTAGCCGGATCTACACCCATGGCCCGGGCCCATTGCGGAGGAACCCAGATGACTAGCCCTTGATCAGTTTCATCTTTTGCTCGCTCGAAGACATCGGGGCGAGCAGGCTACCCCTGCCGGATGGCCGGGTCCAGTGGCAACCACCCGACCCTATGCAAGTTGCACGACCGTCCCCACCAAAATCACATTCGGGTCCACCGTGCCGATCCGCGCAGCATTCAGCCACCAGAGGCGGCCGACCCCGCCGCGACTTCCGCATTAGACACCCCCGCTGGCAAAAAAGCGGAGGCAATCGACCACAGGCAGTCTCCCGGTTCCACCCTGTATCTCTTCCCGCCCATCAGATCGCCGTTACGATCGGCCGGCGTGACAGGCACCACCGCGAGCGGTTCCGCCAGCTCACTCGGAGCGCCGGAGACCGGCGCTGTTGGTTCGAGCGTAGGGGTTGCGGCCACGTGGGCGGGACGTGCGCTGCGGTGGGCATGGTTTGGACCAGGCCGAGCCGCCCCCCTTTCCGGGTGTTCTCGACGGCGACGGCTAAACGACCGCCTCGACATCGTCGTCTACCACAACCGCGAACCGACCCTCTCCCACTACTCATCAGGAGCGGTGACGTCCCGATCGGGTGGGGCCGCCTCGAAGGCCGCAAACCCGGTGACGACAGGGATGCCGTCGGCGTCGCCCAGGCGCTCCCGGCTTCGATCATGGATCTTGGTCACGAGTTCGTTGGCCCGGCGTAGGAGACCGGCCAGGTCTTCCCAGCCCTGCTCGTCGACCGTGATCGGCATCCAGTTCAGCGTGGTGTCCTCGTGTCGGTCGAGCGCGCCGGGCGTCGATCGCGCTCCCCAGCCGATCGATGAAGGCGCGTACGGCCTCATTCGTCACCCCGGGGAGGACTGCCTGCGGCGCCGACCGCCAGTCCTGGTGGCCGATCAAGGCGCGCGGCTCGGCGGTGTAGAAATGCTCCTTGGCACCCCTCCGCGGGACAGCCTTCACGAGCCTGATCGCCCCCACCTCCCTCAGCACCTTGACGTGGTAGCCAGACTCAACGTCGATCCCAGCCCCGGCGCCAATTGTTTGGGGCTCATGACCCGACCGTGGAGCGTTCCGAGAATCGCCACCCGCAGCGGATCACCTACCGCCACGAGGAGCCGTTGGTCGAACCCCGGACGACGATCGTCTTTCATGTCGCGCCGAGCGAGGTGGCCCAGAGACCGGTACCGGTCAACTGACCGACAACCCAGACCCGTCGACCGACACGAAGCCGACGACGATGCCGGTCGGCGATCGAGTCGGTGACTTCGACCTCGCAACAGGTCGAAGTCTCGCGCGCCCGCTCGTCCGGGGCGCTGAACGACACAAGGAGGACGGTTATCGGGTCGCCGTCGCGGCTCGTGTCGCGTATCGGCTCGGCGGCGATCAGGCCCGACAGGACGGCCCGGTTGACCTCCTCTCCCCTCCCGAGGGGGACCGGTGGCACGTCATCGGTCGAAGCCGCCCGGGGGCGGCCCGGCAGCAGCCGCGGGACGAGGCCGATCCTCATCGGGGTGCCTCACCCTCCTCGAGCGTCGCGAGGACAGCCTGACAGGCTTCCCCGACCAGCCGGATGCGATCCTGATCCGCGCGGATCTCGGCCCGATCTGCCTCTCGGTGGATGCGCTCATTCGCGATGGTGTCACGGAGTCGGACGAAGACGCGGCGGAGTACGTCGGGTGGCGTCGTCAGCTCGATCGTCTCCACCTCCGGGCCGGTGCCCCAGCCGAGGTCGTCCAGGACGAGTCGTAGTTCGTCGCAGCACTCGCGACCGAGGCGGTCGGCGGTCTCGTACCTCTCTGTCGAGGCCGCCAGCCAGATGTCCTCGATGCCGCTCAGCCGGTCGAGGATCCGGTCGTAGAGCGCGTCCCGCTGGTCGGCAGTGATCCTCACTGCCATTCCGACTACCGTTGCCAAGATGTCGAGGTGGCGCGTTGCGCCGCGTACCTGCACTGTGTCCCCCCAGTTTGACCAACCTGGAATCGACCCGCGCCTTCGGGTGGCGGGTTACCTGCGAGGCGCTGTATAGCCCGCCGAGCATCAAGCAGACGCGGCGTATCGAATGTCGCTGGTCCCCCATCGCCCCTCTCAGTCCCGGTCGTCGGTCGCCATGGCCGCATTTGGGTACGGCGATGGTTTCTAGGGTCGGGAACGTAGACGGGGAATACTTATCAGTGCATGTAGCGGTCTACTCCGGCGTCAGATCGTGATCGCGGTCAGCTTTGGGGGACTCGAAGCCGAAGAGGGCCACGGTCGTCGCGAGCGGGCTCTCACCGGACTTTTTCATTCGCTCCCGCGCGGCCATCTGCGCCACCGGAACCACTCGAAAAGCTCATCGAGTCTTCCCATGACCTCTGCGAACCCCTCCTCATCGAGGTGCAGGCGCTGCCAGGTGAGGTGTCGGCTCTCGTGGGAATCCAGTTTGCTGGTGAGCAGTGCCTCGGCTGCCTGGTCCATGAAGGCGGAGAGAATCGACGCGCTGAAACTGCCCCTCACCCCCATCGGCAGTTGGGAGAACTCCTCCTCGCTGAACAGGGCCCATTGGGTGTTCTCGTAGAAGTGCTCAGTGGCGCCGCGTCGTGGACGTTCGGCGACGATCCGGACGCAGTCGCATTCCATCAGGGTCCGGAAGTGGTAGGCGACGTTCTCCAGCGTGCCGCCGAACTTCGCTGCATATTCGGCGGGTGACATCGGGCCTCGATGAAGCTCGGCCATGATCCGCACCCGTAGCGGATGCGCGATCGCCTTGGCGAAACGGGCATCGACAATTTCCTCGCCGCTTCGCCGATTCTTGGTGGTCGCGATCATCCATCCTCCCGAAGTTTGGCGCCAATGCCCTTGATAAGTGAGGCTAACTGATTTGCAGGAAATATTTTCAGCAAAAAGCTAAAACCTCTGCAGTGGTTCCCCCGCCGTCCGTTACTCCCAATGGGCGAGGCAAACGTCCAAGGGGAGGGGGTGATGTGGTGAACATTCGAAAGACCGCGGAGACGCTTCCGGCCGTGTCTGTTTCCAAGAACGGCTAGAGCAGGGTGATGTCGCGAGGGGCCGGCCGGACTTGTTGGAAGTCCGGCCGGCCCCTTGTCCTCGTTACCCTAGAACAAGCAGAGTACTTGGGGTTTGTGAAGTTTCCTAATTGGTGACTTGTGAGGTGCCCTATGGAGCTATTGGCATGGAACACCGACGATCCCTGCGTGGGCGACCTCGGCACCAATCTCAGGGCTGCCCGGAAAAGGATCGGGCTCACGCAGGAGGAGGTCGCGGAGCGCAGCGGCGTCCATGCGACGGAGGTCAGTCGCATCGAGGCAGGCAAACGGGACCCGCAGGTGTCAACGGTCGCCAAGCTGGCGAAGGCTGTCGAACTCCCGCCGGGCCAGCTCCTCGAATAGTCCGACGGCTCGGCGCCCGCTCGGCAGGACCCGCTCCAAGGACCTTGAGGAGTTGTGGACCAACGCGTCGGGAGCTATGGCGCCGGAAGGTGAGCGCCCCCGGCTGGATTCGAACCAGCGACCGTCGGATTAGAAGGCTTGGGAAAGTCGTCTTCTTCGGCGCTGCTGGGCACGATTAGCAGGGCCCAGTTGCTCTCCGTTGCCCTCGGAATGCGGCAGTTCGGTACCCAAAGTGGCCCCCGGCCGACCGGGTGCTGGTACCCGGCCTAAAACACGATGCCGACAACGTCCTCGATATATGCGCTGACCTTCGCGCTTCGAGGACGATATTTGGTCGGGTGGCCGCAGCGGTTCCGAAGATTTAGCGCCTCTTCGAGAGTCCCCCGCTCGCCTTTGTCAATCATCCCTAGCTCGCCCGCCGCAAGGAGTAGCCATCTGTCCTTGACATACGCGAAGTCCTCGACCTTCTTCACCTCACGACTCTTGGGGTCGAACTTCAGCAGCGCCGCATTAAGGGGCTTTCGGCCTTTGCCTAGGGCACCCTCCTGCAGGGTTCGAATGGCCCCGGCCCAAAGGAACACAACTGCGGCTCTCAAAGCGTCGACTTCAAGACACTTGATCGCCTCTTCCATATAACCGCGCACGGCGTCATCCCGTTGGGATGCGACCAAGCTCGTGAGAGCGGCAACGTCCTTGGCCTGTGGGACCGCTTTGCGGCCGGGAATCCCCAGAAGGCTCTCGACCTTTTTCTCGCCGGTTTCCGTAATGGCCCAGACTCCGCGAGGGCCAACTCGATGAACGTCGGGACTCGACTCAGCAAGAGCCGAGCCGACATTCATTTTCCGCGCATTCGAGATGCCCGCCTTTAGCATGAGGGCCTTGATCTGACTTGGGGTCATCGCGTCAACGGCCGGGTCAGCGAAGTGCTTGCCGAAGTACAACGCGGCAACAACCAGCACCCGGCGCGAGCTGGTCCGCACTGGATGCAGAAACTCAGCAGCCGTCATTCAGCTATTCCCGCTCTAGAACGGCGGTGCCCTGCGAGACCCCATAGGTCGACTTGAGAAACGTCTCCCCGTGAACGGTCGGCGAATAGAACCCCTTGCGCGCCCGGACAAAGAGCTTCTTTCCGTTGCGCTTAGTCGTGCCGATAAAAGCATCCGGCCGATCCGGAATCGTGACACCAAGCGTCTTCGCCGTCTCTCGCACATCGTCGATTGCGAACGGCTCCTTGCCATATTGGGCAAACCACAGAGCGATGGCCAGCAGAGCATTGTCCGAGGGACTGCCATCACTGTGCTCAGTCACCAGGCGCTCGCGAAGGGCATCTAGAGAACCTTCCTCCACCCGAGTCTCACCACCGCCTTGACCACTGCCAGCATCCGTCTTTCCGCCGGTGACGTATGGCGTGAGGATCTTGACGGCTTCCGGCTGCAGCGCCGGATCCAACTCCTTCACAACTCGATTGACCGAACGAAGGCGCTCGGCGTAGTCGTCAAATTGAGCTTTGTCGATTACCGCAGGATACGTTGAGGATAGGACAGCGACCCGTGTAATCGGATTAGCGGTCATCTCTGCAAACGGCTCCGCATCCGACCCCATGCACTGACAGCGCCCCCGGCCCGATTCGAACGGGCGACCATCGGCTTAGAAGGCCGGTGCTCTATCCAGCTGAGCTACGGGGGCAGGCAGGGCAGATCGTAGCTCTAGGTTGCGCTAGGTCGGCTTACGCTGCCCGCTTCTTGTCGGTGCGGCTAAGGAGGCTAATGCCGCGGACGTAGCAAGAGGCTGGCCGGTCTGAGCGGGGGCGTTTCCGCAGGACGATCTCGTATTTTCCCGGCACCGTCAGCGTGAGGTACTGGCCGGGGTGCTTCCGCTTCGCCTCAGATCTCTCAAGCTCCCGACGCAACTGCGCCTCGGCCTGAGCGAGCCCCTTCCGTCGAGCGAACTTCTTGCGGTAGAAGGCGATCGCCTCCGGCGCGAAGGTCAGGCGGTCGATCAATTCCTCGTCTTCCAGCAGCAGCGGCTTCACGGCAAACTTGTTCGGTGGTGGGGTGCTCGGAGCGGGTGATTGCTGCCGGCGTCGCACAGGCAGCTCGTCGACCGGGGTGAACTTCGGATTGATCGGGCAGAGCTGCGAGACGGGAGCGTCGTAGCGGTTGACCCCGCCGAACACCTTGCCCTCGACCACGGCGACCCCTGTGCGCAGGTCGACCTCGATGACAGTCATCGGGATTGCCAGCGTCTGCTCCCACGTCACCTGTTCGTCCTTCTTAGGTTTCCAACCAAGAGGCGCCTCGCGCACAGGTTCGGGCTCGGGGCGCTTCTTCGGTGCTGGCTTCACCGGCTCCTTGCCGGGAAGTGGACTGATGGAGCTAGACGGAGCTTCGATCTCCTTGCCCGTCCCCACGCCCTCCTCGATGCTCACCATCACCCGGTTGCCCATCGACGACGGAACGTCCTTGGCGAGCAGCGTGACCTTGACGGGACGCTTGGTCGGTCCCCGCTGCATGGTGTACTGACTGCCAACCCGCATCTCGTTCTTGCGCATCAATCGACACGCTAAAGCCGGGATCGGCGGCAGTTAGACGAACAACGGCGTACTGTCACATCTAGGTCTAGTGTCCCCCCTGTGCCCACCTGCTTGATCGACCGGACCCTTTCGCTTGGCGACCTGATCGTCGGCGCGGGCACGCTCCTTCTCGCCTTCGTCACCTGGCAGCTTGCCAGGAGTACTGCCGCGAGCGTCGAGGCGATGGATCTCCCCTTCCTCCTCGGAAGCTTTGACCGCGAGGGTGCGTTCAGCCTCGGCGCTGACGATCCCGAGGCCGACGACTCGGAGGTCTATTGGGCGTTGTCGGTGGCCGTGACGGACCTCGGTTCAAGTCCGGCGATCCTCGATGGCATCGAGCTACAAACGAAGAACGGAAGCAGGCGCCTGCTCAAGGAAGGATGGAACATAGACCGTCCTGTGCTGGCCGAAGAAAAAGACTTGCACCTCGGTATCCCCCTTGAGGTCGATGCTGGCGGAGACGAGTTCAGCCCCTTCGTCCTCGAGATCTTCTACCGCTCGGCATCCGGCCAGCGCTACGTGACCTCCCATGAGATGGAACAGATCCGTCACCTAGGAGTGCGCCGCCTCAAGTTCGGGCGACGCCCCGTCAGCCCGATACGGTAGCGAGCCCTGCCGTCGCGTTTCCTACGAGAGCGGTGAGGGCGTCGGCTGCATCGTGTTTCGGTACGTGGTGCGCGTAGATCATCGTCGTCTGGATGTGGGCATGCCCCATGTATGCCTGCACGTCCACCAACGGCCATACCTGCACGGCGAGCGTCCCGAACGTGTGTCGCAGGTCGTGGAAGCGAAGGGCGGATCTTCGTGGCGCTTGTGGTTGAGCCCCGCCGCCTTCAGCGCGTCGTAGAAGACCGAGCGCATGTCCCCGCCGTCGAGGTGGCTGCCGGTCGTGCTGGCGAAGACAAGGTCGCTCGGCCCGGTGAAGTTGGCCCGCCTGCTGAGCCGATCGAGGGCGGCTGCGGCCTGATCGATGAGCGGCACGGAGCGGATCTCCTTGCCCTTCGGCTGTTTGAGAACGCCCCTCACGAAGTTCTGCCGGACGAAGACCGTGCGATTGACGAAATCGACGTCCCGCCAGCGCAGCGCGAGCAACTCCCCCATCCGCAGACCGGTGAAGGCCGCGACGACGATCAGCACCGAATACATCTCGGCTTCATCGTCAGTCAGGTCGGCTCCTGCGTTGGCGGCGACGGCGAACACCTCGTCGGAGGTGAGGACGTTGAAGTCACCCGACCGCTCGACCGTCACGCGCTCGGCATCCTCCGCCGGGGTTGACGTCGATCCAGCCTTTGCGTTTGGCTCGCTTGAGGACGCCGTAGTTGAAGACGAGAATCTTCTGGATGGTGCGCCTGCTCAACTCCCCTTCTTCGAGCAGCTTCTCCCGCATGGCGTCGATGCCCTCCGTCGTTATGTCGGCAAGGAGGGCGTCGGCGCCGAAGTACGGGATCAGCAGCTTCTTGGCCGTCGTCCGGTAGTCCCTCACCGTCCCGGGTGACCGGTCCTTGTCCTGTTCGACGTAGCGCAGCCACTCGGCAACGGCCTCCTCATACGTCCTGCTGTCGCGCACAGGGTCCGGAAGGGCGAGCTCGCCGCGACGGGCATCGGTGAGTACGGCCTGCAGCGCTTCATTCGCCTTACGCTTGGTGTACCAACCGGCAGGAGGCCGGCCCTTCTCTCGCCACACCGGGCCAAGCCGACGATTGAATCGCCGACCATCGACCCGGTATTGCATGTACCACTGATCGCCCCGCTTGCGCTGACGGACGTAGACGCGCCCGCTGGCTCTCGTTGCAGCCATCAGTCGATGAATTCGACGAGCGTGTCGGCGAGGTCGGCGTTGGCGAGGATGTGCTTGCCGGATTCCTCTGCCGCTTGCAGCGTCCCGGCGATGAGCTCCTTGAATGCGTCTGGATCGGCGGCGATGGTTGCTGCTAGCTCTTCGACCCGGATCTCGATGTCGGCATGCTCCGCCATGGTTACGCCTCGTCGTCCTGCTCGGCTGCTTTCGAGTCGTTCCACTTGGCGTGAAGGTCGTCGGCCTGTTTCGGGGTGAACTCGTAGCGCTTGCCGCGCGTCCCGAGACCTTTGCCCTGTGCTCGGAGCCAGGCGCGAAGCTCCTTCGGGTCGACCTCCAAGCGCTCGGCAAGCTGCTTGACGGTGATGGGATCCGGGGCTTTCGATTTGGCTTTGGTGCTTGGCATGCTGCCTCCTTTTGGGCGGTTCGTGTGAATAAGCACAAGCTATGAGATTGCGGCCTGGAATCGCGCCCGATTCACGAAGAAATCCCAGATCTGGGTAGCGCCGGACGCATGCGCCACCCACCCCGCATCACTCGTCGTCCTCGTCGTCCAGGTCGTCGTCCTCCGGCTCTAGCTCGTCATCGAGGGCAGCCGGGTCTCCCGGTCCGTCATCGTCGTCCTCCTCGTCAAACTCCTCGTCCGCTTCGGTAGGTCCGTAGTCGTTGAGGAAGGAGCGACAGTGGCTGAGCATCACCTTGCCGCCTTCGACGTGCACGTCCTCGGCCTGGAAGAGACGACGGAGGATCACCGCTGCAATGAGTCGGTCTTGATCGCTCGCCCCCTTGAAGCTGATGGTCACGTCCACGATCGAACCCCGGGAGCAGGGCCACTGCCGAGACCACGCCTGGCCTGTCACTCAGGGTGGAGACTGCGAAACGGCTGTGCAAACACTCGCGCGTCACGGGAAGGCGCGTGTTCGGATCGCCATGCTCAGGCGCGGGCATTGGCAACCAGACGGCGCGGTAGGAGCTAGAGAGGCCCGCGATACCCCCTAGCTAGTGACACCCGGTTCGGCACCCGGTGGTCGCAAAGCGGCATTGCAGCGCGGTACAGGTGCGGATTAGAAGTCCGATGCTCTATCCAGCTGAGCTACGGGGGCCCGGCCGAATTGTGGCGGGCGCGGCGGCATGTCGCGTCGAGGGGGCGGGGGCGGTCAGTGGCGCCCGGGACCGGACAGCCCCGGCACCGCATCGAATGGGTGGTGCCGGGGCGGTCTCAGGCGAACTTCAGTGGCAGTTCCAGCTGCTGGTGCCGGTGACGACGATTCTGTAGGTGATCGGGTCGAGGACCACGCGGACCAGTTTCTGGCAGGCGTAGCGGCCCTGGGCCGGCGTGGCCCGTTCGACGTACATCCGGCAGAGCACCACGTGGAGGCTCTGGCGGTTGCAGTTGGTGATCCCGTATTTGACACAGTGGATGTCGTGCGCGCAGGTGTGCTTGGCGAAGACGAACGCCTTGTCACCGGCGAGCTGGACGGGCAGCTTGACCGCCGCCGCGGCGGGCATCGCCACGGCGCCAAGCAGCATGAACGCTGCGAGGAGAGCGCAGAACCAACGTTTCACTCTCACGTGTGAGGCTCCTTCCTGACTGGCCACCGGAGGCAAGGCTTCCGGCGCGGATTGGACACTGCGGGCCAGCCTATCGCCGCCGGCGGGCGATTTCGCCTCATCGGCGCCGTCCTCGGATGCCGGCTGGCCAGGCAGCCGGCGATGCCGTAGGATCGCCGCGTGCCGAGGGCTGGGAACGCAGGGGCAGAGCTTTATTGGGAGCGCTCCGGGCGCGGCGAGCCGCTGCTCCTGATCCAGGGTCTGAGCGGCACCCACGTCACCTGGGGCGAGCCGTTCCTGTCCCGCCTCGAACCGGACTTCGACTGCGTCGTCTTCGACAACCGCGGGATCGGTAACTCGGACGCGGTGAGCGCGCCCTTCACGATCGCCGAACTGGCCGATGACGCGCTGGCGGTGATGGACGCGGCGGGGCTCGAGACCGCCCACGTGCTCGGCATCTCGATGGGCGGCATGATCGCCCAGCAGCTGGCGCTGAAAGCGCCGGAGCGCCTGCGCACCCTCACCCTCGGCTGCACCTATCCCGGTGGCCCGGGCTCGTCGTTGATCGCTCCCGAGGACGCCGGGCCGCTGCTCGAGGCGATGGGATCGGGAAGCCTCGAACGGGTCTTCAAGGCGATGTACACGGTGAACCTCTCCCCCGGCTTCCGCGCCGACCCCGCCCACTACGACGACTTCGTCGCGATGGCGAGCGCCCTGCCGGCCCGCCAGCAGACGGTCCAGCTGCAGATCCAGGCGGTCGGCGGCCACGACACTCAGGCCCGGCTCGCCGAGATCAAGGCGCCGACGCTGGTCATCCACGGCACCGAGGACCGGATGATCCCGGTCGCCAACGGCAAGCTGATCGCCTCGCTGATCCCCGGCGCCGAGCTCGAGATCTTCGACGGCGTCGGGCACCTCTTCTGGTGGGAGCAGCCGCAGCGCTCGGCCGAGCTGATCCGCGCCCACGCGCTCGGCGCCTAGGAGGGGTTGGCGAAACTCCCCCGGCGCCGACCTATTCGACCGCTTCTTCGCCTTCCGCTTCGGCCGCCGCTTCCTCTTCTTCTTCCTGCGCTTCGATCTGGGCGGTTTCTTCTTCGACTTCGACTTCTTCTTCGTACTTCTTTTCTTCCGCCGGGCTCGGGCAGTGCTGGGGCGAAAGCTCACCTTCGACCTTGAAGACGTAGTCGGGCTGAGGGACGATCGTCGGCTCCGAGACCACCAGTTTCAGCGCCGGGTCATTCCTCACCCAAGCGTAGATCGGGTACCAGTAGGGACCCTGTTCGCTTTCCTTCGAGTCGACGGTTTCGCGCGACATGATCACGTAGTCGTAGTTGCCCGCGTTGATCCGTTCCATGAACTGTGAGCAGGTGGTCGCCAGGCGGTAGGCGCCGTGCGGGCCGGGCACGCCGATGTACTGGACTTCGTTCGTCGGCGGGTTGCCGAAGAAGCCGTACTGGCCGAAGATGATCTCGCTGGAGCCGACGATCCCGATCCGCTTGTGCTGCAGGTTCTGGGCGAACGCGTACGCTTTCTGCGGCCCGCCTTCGCCGAGGAAGAGGGTCGTTTTCTTGTAGTGCTGGTCGGCGTACTGGACCTGTTGGTCGCGCCCCAGCACCACGGCCAGCAGGACGATCACACCGGCCGCCACGGCGACGATCCGGCGCGACATGAAACCGCGCGAGCGCCCCAGCGCCAGCGCCGCCGGCGTCCAGACCAGTGCCAGGGTGAGGAAGATCGTGCCGACGATGTAGCTCGAGTACCACTTCGGCGTGGTCAGGACGGTGATCCAGTAGACCACCGCGAGGAAGACCAGGGTGATCTCTGCACGTCGATCGGGCGCCCGCAACGGGCGCGCGATCGGCAGCATCACCATCGCCAGGATCAGCCCCGGGATCAGGTATCGGGTGTTGGTGAAGAAGCCCGTCGGCGAGCCTTCCTGGCCTGCCGCGGTTAGCGGCGTGAAGACGTAGACGACCGCGGTGAGCAGCGCCGCAGCGGCCAACACCCGCAGGATCTTGTTGTTCGAGCGCCAGATGATGAAGACCGCGGCCGCCACCGCGATGATCAGGATCAGCGGCCAGAGGGGGCCCAGGGCGTTGTCGAGCTGAGGGAAGAACCATCGCCGGTAGACGGTCGGGTCGGTCAGGTAGTGGGCGACGGCGAAGCGCGGCCGCGGGTCGAGCGGCATCTGGTCGGGGGTGGGCAACCGCAACGGCCCGAACTTGGTGATCGGGATCGGATTGCCGCCGCTCTTGATCGCCGCCCGCAGGTACCAGTAGCCGCCGGTGATCAGCAGCGAGAGGGCGAGGATCCAGGCGGTGGTCCAGCGACGGCCCTTGCCGCTGAAGAGGAAGACGCCGATCCCGATCGCCACCACCGGCACCAGGAAGGTGGTCTTCACCGAGATCGCCAGGCCGCCCGCGATCCCGGCCAGCACCAACGGGCCCTTGTCGAGCAGGGCCGCGCCCCGCTCCGGCGCGTCCTGGACCGCGGTCCCCTCCTCCGGCGCCCGGCGCTGGTGCCCGTTGATGAGGAAGGCGGCGAAGGCGATCAGGAACGCCAGCCCCATGATGTCGTTGCGCGCTTCCCCCGGCTGCGTTTCGATCATCACCCCCGAGTCGAGGATGATCGCCCCCGCGATCAGCGTCGCCGGCCCGACCTTGTAGGGGCGGCCGACGCACCAGCAGCCGAGCAGCGCGATCGAGAGCCAGAGGAGATTGATCAGCGGCGAGAGCCAGTCGCTCTTGAAGAGGACGATCGCGGCGCCGTGGATCAGTTCGGCGCTCTGCGGGTAGAACCAGGCGGCGAGGCGCAGGGGATCGGTGTAGTGCAGATGGACCGTCGAGTGTTCCTGGGCCATCGTCGCCGCGAACGGCATGTGGTACCAGGTGGTGTCGCCGCCGAACATCCCCAGGTCGAGGTTCAGCTGCGAGGGGAACGTCCACTCGGCGACGGTGAAGGAGGCGACCGCGATCGCCAGGATCAACGCCCATTTGGCGACCGCGGGGGGCGTCACTTCCTCGCCACGCTCGGGCGCCTTCCAATAGCCGAGCAGCGCCGCGCCGAGCCCGATCGCGATCGTGATGAAGACGATCCAGCCGAAGCGCAGAACGCTGAGGGTGCCGAGGATCTCCAGCGAGATCAGCAGCAGCGCGACCGCCAGGGTCGCGTCGGCGAGGCGCGCCAGCGCCCCCGAGAATTCGGGGACGATCCAACGCCGCAACCAGTAGCCGCCGAGCCCGAGCGCGGCGACGATCCCGATCACGGCAAGGGAGCCGGCTATGTAGGAGCCGAAGGAGGGTGCCACGGGCGGGTGATGCTATTCACCCGCCCCGGCGGCGGTCCTCCCGGTGCCCGGTCCCGGCGCCCGGGAGGGCACTACCTGACCGCCTACGCGGCGGTCGGGATGGTGCAGGCGACCCCGGTGCCTTTCAGCCCGCAGTAGCCGTTCGGGACCTTGTGCAGGTACTGCTGGTGGTAGTCCTCGGCGTAATAGAACGGCCCGGCCGGCTCGATCTCGGTCGTCACCGACTCCTTGCCGGCGGACCGCAGATCGGCGTCGTAGGCGTCACGGACGCGTTCCGCCGTCTCCTTCTGCGCGTCGTTCACGAAGTAGATGCCGCTCCGGTACTGGGTGCCGACGTCGTTTCCCTGACGCATGCCCTGGGTCGGGTCGTGCTCCTCGAAGAACACCTTCAACAGGTCCTCATAGGAGACCTTGGTCGGGTCGTAGGCGACCATCACCGCCTCGGCGTGGCCGGTCTTGCCCGAGCAGACCTCCTCGTAGGTGGGGTTCGGGGTGGTCCCCTCCTGATAGCCGACCGCGGTCGAGTAGACGCCGTCGAGTTTCCAGAAGAGCTGCTCCGCGCCCCAGAAACAGCCGAGCGCGAAGTAGGCGACCTCGATCCCGTCCGGGAACGGCGGCTTCAGCGGCGTACCGAGCACCGCGTGGGTCTCGGGTACCTGGAAGGCCGGCTCGCTGCGCCCCGGCAGCGCGTCCTCGGCGGCCACCATCTGCGTCTTGTCGGCGTTCAACATGCCCATCAACTTGCCAATGTCCATTGCATCTTCCTCTCTCAAGTTCTGAGATAAAGGCTACGCCCCAGGTCTAACGAGTCTGTGAACTGGGGTACGGTCCCGGCATGGGGTGCTTCGTCGTCCTCTTCGCGCTGATCTCGCCGCGCCTGGCCCTGTTCGCGGTCTGGCTCTTCAGCGACCTGCTGAGCCGCGCCTACGACGCCTGGATCGTGCCCCTCATCGGCTTCTTCCTGCTGCCCTGGACGACGCTCGCCTACGCGGTGATGTGGGACAGCTCCGAACGCGTCCACGGACTCGAGTGGTTCATCGTCGCCCTCGCCTTCCTCGCCGACCTGGCGCCCTACTGGACGCGCGAGGCGCAGAAGCGGCGCCGCTAGGTCTGGCCCTCGAGCCCTGAACCGTCGACCGGATAGGCGACCCGGATGTGGCGCTTGGAGAGCACCATGAAGTCCTGTCTGCGCGTCTGCCCGTCGGTCAGCGAGGTGATGTCGCAGTTGGTCAGCGGCAGGAATTCGAGCTCGGATCGGTTGAGCGAGTCCGAGAAGCGGCTCTGGTAGCCCTCGGGGGGCAAGGTGACGTCGCCGACGACCAGCAGGCGGTCGGTTTCGAAGGCCGCCCGCTCGACCCGGCGATGGCTGTAGTCCTGTTGCTCGCGCACCGTTGCTTTATCGGCAGCAGGCCGGGGTCCCTGAAGGGATAATCTCCGTCTTCCGGGCTAGGGAGGCCGCGGAAAGGAAGACGATCATCTACCTCTGCGAGAGATGTGGAAGCCGTTATAGCTCGGCCCGCTTTGCGCATATAGAGCTGTGCCCGCGCTGCCTGCTGCGCGACGACGCCGCTTCGCACCTGGTCTACGTGCCCGATCGCAAGGCGCCAAGTCCGTCTGGCCCCGCCACCCCCCGGCCGACCAAACCCGCCGAACCCGACGCCGCCTCCGCCGAGCTCGGCTGAGGCGGACCCGAGGTCAGAGCCGCGCGACGACGACGCGCAGGCCGACGTCGAGCTCCTCGCGCCCGAGCAGGTCGGCGTTGCGGGTCGCCCAGGTACCGTCGTCGAGGTCGCGCCGCAGCCGCGCGAGCGCCCCGCGCACTTCCTCGGCCGGCAGCAGTTGGAAGACCGAGATCCCGGCCCGGACGGACTCGTCGAGGTAGGCCTCGGGGCGCCGCCACCAGGCGACGCAGAGCCCGTCGGAGCAATCCGCGGCCAGCGGGATCGGCTCGATCGCGACCTCTCCCAGCAGCTCGCGCAACTCCGCCTCCCAGAAGCCTGGCTCCAGGTAAGGCTCGGGCACCAGCCGGCCGAATCCGGGCAGGTAGTCACGGGTGAGCCAGAAATCGGCGATCCTCGCCGGGTCGACGTTGACGATTACCACCCGATCGCGGGCCACCCGGCGCATCTCGCCGATCCCCGCCCTCCGATCCTCCCAATGGTGGTCGCTGACGACCGCCATCGCGGCGTCGAAGCTGTCGTCGGCGAAGGGCAGCGCTTCGGCGGCGGCCCTCAGGACCGGCGGGCTCGTGGCGGTTCGCTGGGCGATCATCACCGCCGAGGGCTCGACCGCGGTCACCGCGCGATCGGCCGGCTCATAGGACCCCGTCCCCGCTCCCACGTTGACGACGCTCCGCGCCTCGCCGAGGCCGCGCTCGACCGCTGCGGCGATCCGCGGGTCCTCCCTCCGCGCGGCCCCGTACCCCTTGCCGATCCGGTCGTACTTCGCGCTCCCCGGGTGTCGAAAGTCGCTTTGTGGCAACGTGTTACAAGCCTCTCCCCAGTCGATCGCCGTGCACGCCTCCCGGGGACGACTCCCCGGGCAGGCTGAGCCCGCCTCGGAGACATGACCAATCCGGCGGCGTCCGACTTTATCCGCCATATATGGCGGATAAAGTCGGACGCCGAGAGGGGGCGACCCCACCCGAGACCCGCAGGGGACCCGCACCCTCACCTCCCTCACGGACGCGGCGATAGAAGTCGGGGCGCCCGGATTCGAACCGGGGACCTCCGCCACCCAAAGGCGGCGCGCTACCAGGCTGCGCCACGCCCCGACGAGGGGCAGGGTAGCTTTGGACGATGGCTGACGTCCAGCCCCTCAAGGCATTGCACTACGACCTTGCGAAGGTCGGCGGCCTCGGCGCGGTCGCCTCGCCGCCCTACGACGTGATCGACGCGGCCGAGCGGGCGGCGCTGCTGGCGCGCTCTCCCTACAACGCGGTCGCCGTCGATCTGCCGGTTCCGTTCGACCCCGACGACCCGGCGAGCCGCCCGGTCGGCGACCCCTACGAGGACGCGGCGCGGCTGATCGACGCCTGGCGCTCGGAGGGCGTGCTGATCGCCGATGCCGAGGACGCCGTCTGGGCGCTGACCCAGGACTACACCGCCCCCGACGGCACCGGCCACACCCGTCACGGCGTACTCGCGCGGGTCCGGGTCGAGGACTACGAGACCGGCACGGTGCGCCCCCACGAGCGCACCCATCCCGGGCCGCTGAAGGACCGCCTCGAGCTGACCCGGGCGACGCGCCTGAACCTCTCGCCGATCTTCTCGCTCTCCACCGTCGATCCCTGGCCGCTGGTCGAGCCCGCCCTCTCGCCCGAGCCCTGGGGCGAGGTGACCGACGCCGACGGCACCGTCAACCGGGTCTGGCGGGTCGCCGGCCCCGTGGTCGTCGCCGCCGTGGTCGAGGCGCTCTCCGAAGCCCAGCTCCTGATCGCCGACGGCCACCACCGCTATGAGACCGCCCGCGCCTACCGTGACGAGATCGGCGGCGAGGGCCCGCAGAACTACACCCTGATGGCCCTCACCGGCCTCGACGACCCCGGCCTCACCGTCTTCCCCACCCATCGGCTCCTCTCCGGCTTCGCCCACGATCCGGCGCGGCGCGAGCGCCTCCTCGCCGGGCTCGCCGACCTCTTCGAGGTGACCGAGGTGCCGCGCTCCGAGCTCGACCCGGCGGGCACCGAGGGGGTCGGCGTCTTCGGCCTCTTCGACGCCGTCGACGGCAGCTCGCGTCGCCTGCGCCTCCGCGACACCACCGAGCTCGACCGCCGGCTCGAGGGCAAGCCGGAGGCCTACCGCCGGCTCGACTCGGCGATCCTCGAGACCCTGGTGCTGATGGGCCTCGCCGGGATGAGCGAGGAGGACATCACCGAGCGGCGCGGGCTCGAATACGCGAAGAGCGTCGACGCCGCGGTCGAGATGGTCGCCGACGGGATCTACGACCTCGCCTTCATCCAGCGGCCGGTGCCGATCGAGCAGGTGAAGGCGGTGGCCGAAACCGACGAGAACATGCCGCCGAAGTCGACCTACTTCTTCCCCAAGGTGATGACCGGCTTCGTCTTCAGCCCGGTCGGCTGACCCGGTCCTCCCGTCCGCGTAGGATCGAACCGTGGTCAAGATCTACACCAAGAAGGGCGACGACGGGACGACCTCCCTCTGGTACGGCGGCCGCGTCCCCAAGGACAGCCCGCGCACCGAGGCCTACGGCACCCTCGACGAGGCCTGCTCGGCGCTCGGCCTCGCCCGCGCCCTCTGCGCCGGCGACGGCTCCGCGGAGCTCGCCGCCGACATCCTCCGCCTCCAGGACGACCTCTTCGTCGCCGGCGCCGAGCTGGCGACCGCGCCGGAGGCGGCGGCCCGGCTCGAAGACGGGATCAGCCGCGTCACCGAGGAGATGGTCGGTGAGGCCGAGCGGCTGATCGACCGCTACATGGCCGAGGTCGTGCTGCCGCCGAAGTTCGTCATCCCCGGCGGCAACCAGCTCTCCGCCCAGCTCGACGTCGCCCGCACCGTGATCCGCCGCGCCGAGCGCCGCGTCTCCACCCTGGTCGAGTCCGGTGAGATCGCGAGCGAGACGCTCGTCCACTTCGTCAACCGCGCCTCCGACCTCGCCTACGCGATGGCCCGCTGGGCCGACGTCGAGGACCCGGCGCTCTTCGCCGGCCGGGGGAAGGGCTGATGGGCGCCCACGTGGTCGCCCGCCGGATCGACGGCTTCTCCCACGAGGTCGACCTCGGCGACGGCTTCGAGATGGTCGTCGACGAGCCCACCGAGGACGGTGGCAGCGGCACCGGCCCGCGGCCGACCCAGCTGCTGGCGACCAGCCTCGCCGGCTGCGCCGCGATCACGATCGAGCTCTACGCCGAGCGCAAAGGCTGGGAACTCCCCGGGCTCGAGGTCGAGGTGGACATGCGATCCGACGCCGAGCGCCGGCCGACCCATTTCGCGGTCGAGGTCGCCCTGCCCGAGGGTCTCGACGACGAGCGGCGCAAGAAGCTGATGGTGATCGCCGAGAAGTGCCCGGTGCACAAGCTGCTCGAGCACGGCGCCGAGATCACGGTCACCGAAAAAGCCCGCGCCTGATGGACCTGGGGATCGCCGGCCGCGTCTGCGTGATCACCGGCGGCAGCCGCGGGATCGGGCTGGAGACGGCGCGGCTGCTGCGCGCCGAGGACGCCAAGGTCTTGCTGGTGGCACTCGACGCCGAAGTCCTCGCCGACGCCGCCGAGAGCCTCGACGGTGGCGACGAGTCGATCGCCACGCTGCCGCTCGACATCACCGAGCCGGACGCCGGCGAGCAGATGCTGGGCGCCGCACTGGCGGAATTCGGCGGCATCGACGTGCTGGTCAACAACGCCGGCGCCGTCCGCCACCGCGACCTCTTCGCCGTCCCCGACGCCGACTGGCGCGCGCAGTACGAGCTGAACGTGATGGCGCCGCTGCGGGCGATGAAAGCGATCGCGCCGGCGATGGCCGAGCGCGGCTGGGGGCGCATCGTCAACGTCTGCTCGACCGCCGCCAAGCGACCCTCCCAGTTGATGCCCGACTACTCCGTGGCCAAGGCGGCGGAGCTCTCGCTCTCGCGCCTCTTCGCCGACCATTTCGTCAAGGAGGGGGTCCTCGTCAACGCCGTCTGCCCGGGCGCGGCGCTGACCGAGATGTGGACCGAGCCCGGCGGCCTGCTCGACCAGGCGATCGAGCGGACCGGCGCCGCCGATCGCGAGGCGGCGCTCGCCGACACTTCCGCCACCCGCCCGAACGGGCGGCTTGCCACCGCCGCGGAGATCGCCGCGGCGATCGTGTTCCTCTGCTCCGAGCGCGCCTCCTACGTCGGCGGTGCCGCCTGGTCCGTCGATGCCGGCGCCGTCCAGGTGATCATTTGAGCGGCGCCCTCGCGCTGCTCCGTCGCCGACCCCAGTTCCGCGCTCTCTGGGCCGCCGTCGGCCTCTCCTATGCGGGCTCCGGAGCGGCGACCACGGCGCTCACCCTCTACGTCCAGCAGACCCGCGGGACCGGCACCGCGGTCGCGGCCTTCCTGATCGCCTCGCAGCTGCCGCGGCTGCTCGGCCCGTTGGCGGGTGGGATCGCCGATCGCACCGACCTGCGCCTGGTAATGATCGGCTGCGACGTCGGCCAGGCGGTGGTCTTCGCGGCGATCGCGACGCTGCCGAGCTTCGGCGTGTTGATCGCGCTGACCGCCGTGGCGACCGTCCTCCAGACCTCCTACAACCCGGCCCGCACGGCGCTGGTCCCGAACCTGGTCGAGGAGGACGAGCTGATCACCGCCAACGCCCTGCTGGGGACGGCGACCAACCTCTATGTCGCGGTCGGGCCGCTGGTCGGCGGGCTGCTCTTCGCCGCGGTCGGGCCGACCGCGGCACTGCTCGTCAACGCGGTGACCTTCCTCGGCTCGGCGGCCTTGACCGCGATCGTGCCCTCCACCCCGCCGCCGGAGGAGACGGAGCACGAGCCCCTCCTCGCCGCGACGATGACCGCCGGCCGCTTCATCTGGGGCAACCCGGTGATGCGGGCGGTGGCGATCTCGATCTGCCTGCTGCTCTGTTTCCTCTCGGTCGACAACGTCGCCCTCGTCTTCCTCGTCCGCGACACGCTCGGTGGCTCGGCCTTCGCCTACGGGCTGATCGAGGCGGTCTTCGGGATCGGCATGCTGGCGGGCTCGTTCTGGATCCTCGGCGGACGTGGCGCCCACTGGGCCGCGACCCGGCTCTACGTCTTCAGCTGCGGGCTCAGCTCGATCGCCTCGGCGGGCAGCGCCGGGGCACCGAACCTCGGCGTGCTCGCGCCGGCCCAGGCGATCTCCGGATCGGGCAACGGGATCGAGATCGTCGCCTCGGAAACGATCATCCAGCAGCAGGTCCCGCGCGGGCTGATCGGCCGCGTCTACGGCTTCACCTCCTCGGCCACCTCGCTCGGCCTCGGCGTCGCGATGGCCTTCGGCGGCCTGTTGGTCGACGCCACCTCACCGCGCACCGCCTTCCTGATCGCAGCCGCCGGCGGCCTGGCGGTCACGCTCGGCGTCGCCCCCACCCTTCTCCGCGCCCCGGCGGTCGGCCCGGCGACGGAGGGATGATGGGCGCTTGACCGAGAACGGGGACATCCGCTCGCTGCTGCTCAGCGCCGAGGAGGCGGCGGCGATGGAGGTGCGCGGTCGCGAGTCGGCGGTGCTGCTGGCGCTCTTCGGCTGGCCCGAGCGGCCGGGGCTGATCTTCACCGAGCGGCGCGCCGACCTGCGCCGGCACGCGGGCGAGGTCTCCTTCCCCGGCGGGCGTCAGGACCCCGGCGACGCCGACCTCGCGGCGACCGCCCTGCGCGAGGCCCACGAGGAGATCGCCCTCGACCCGGCCGGGGTCGAGGTGGTCGGGGCGCTGCCCCCGGTCTCCACCTTCGTCACCGGCTACCGGATCCAACCGTTCGTCGGGCTGGTGGCGGAGCCGGCGGAGCTGGGGCTGGAGCCGAACCCGACCGAGGTCGAGACGGTGCTCGCCTTCACCCTCGACCACCTCCGCGAGGGCTACGAGATGCGGCGTCTGGTGCGACGCGGCGTGCCGGTCCACACCCCCACCTACGAGGTCGACGGCCAGCTGATCTGGGGCGCGACGGCGCGGATCCTCGGTGACTTCCTGAAGCGTGTGGGCTAGCGCTGCGCGAGCAGCTCGATGACCGTCGCCTCGAGCTCCTCCACCCAGGCCGGGCCGTGCTCACGCGAGGTCTCGGTGACGGCCATCGGGATCCGCCAGGTGCGTTCGGCGTGGCGGGCGAGCTCGGCGCCGCCCGCGAGGAGCTTCGCGTCGACCGTGCCGACGCCCTCGTAGACGAAGCCGCGCACGGGGGTGTCGACGAGGCGTTCGAGCAGACCTTCGAGGCGCGGGCCGTGGATCGCGGCGAGGTTCTCCGCGGACCCCTCGGCGCCGCCCAGCAGCCAGAGGACGATGGTCACGTCGCCGACCAGGTCGAGGATCGTGCCGGGGCGCTCGGGGTCGGCGCGGGCCGGCTCGATCCCGGCCTCCTCGATCGCCACCAGGCCCTCCTCGGTGCGGCTCGTCCCGCGCACCTCCCAACCCTCGTCGCGCAGCTCGGAGCCGAGCGCGCGACCGCTGCAGCCGCAGCCGACGATCAATGCCCGAGCCATGCGGTCTCTCGGCGGCGCTGTTCCTCGTTGGCCCCGGGGCCGGGGCGGCTGTGGACGTTGTGGGTGTCGATCGGCTCGCCGCACTCGGAGCAGACCGGGACCGCGTGGAACGCGTGGTCGCCGTGGACGACCTCCAGCGGCGGGCCCTTCTCGGCCGTGTAGCGATCGCCCCAGGCGAGCAGCGCCAGCAGCACCGGCTGCAGGTCGCGGCCTTTTTCGGTGAGGACGTACTCGAAGCGCTCCGGATGCTCGGAGTAGCGGCGGCGCTCGACGATCCCTTCCTCGGTCAGGGTCGCGAGGCGGGCGCTCAAGACGTTGGTCGCGACGCCGAGCGAGGCCTGGAACTGGTCGAAGCGGCGCCGCCCGAGAAAGAGGTCGCGCAGGACCAGGAGGGTCCAGCGCTCACCGAGAAAGCTCAGCGGTTTCGCGATCGAGCAGTTCTTGTCGGCATAGGCCTCGATTGCCATGGGGTCATTCTAGCAATGACTTTTTTTTCGCAAGCCACTTCTGCTACCGTGCCTTGCGAAATGCAAGCGACACCTGCCGCGCAGCCTCGCGGCGGATCGGAGCGACGAGATGGCACACCGCTGGAAGGTGCTCTGCATCACCTCGATCGGCCTCTTCATGGCCAGCCTCGACCTGTTCATCGTCAACATCGCCTTCCCCGACCTCTCGCGCTCCTTCGACGATGCCTCGCTCAGCAGCCTCTCCTGGGTCCTGAACGGCTACGCGATCGTCTTCGCCGCGCTGCTCGTGCCCGCCGGGCGGATCGCCGACCGGGTCGGCCGCAAGCGCGTCTTCATCGCCGGCCTGCTCACCTTCGCCGCCGCCTCGGCGCTCTGTGCGGTCTCCCCCACGGTCCCCTTCCTGGTCGGCGCCCGGGTGCTGCAGGCGCTCGGCGCGGCGATGATGATCCCGACCACCCTCGGCCTTCTGCTGCCCGCCTTCCCGGCCGAGCAGCGGCCGGTCGCGATCGGCATCTGGTCGGCGATCTCCGGCATCGCCGCCGCCCTCGGCCCGCCGATCGGCGGCCTTCTCGTACAGCTCAGCTGGCACTGGATCTTCCTCGTCAACGTCCCGCTCGGCCTGATCACCGCCCTGGTCGCGATCCGCGTCCTCGACGAGGCGAAGGAACCGGAGGACGGCCGCCCGGACCTGCTCGGCGCGCTGATGCTGGCGCTCGGGATCGGCGTCCTCACGCTCGGCATCGTCGAGGGTCCCGAATGGGGCTGGAGCGACCCCCGGGTGATCGGCTCCTTCGTCGCCGCGGTCGCCCTCGTCTCGGCCTTCCTCTGGCGCTCGGCCAACCACCATTCGCCGGTGATCGAGCTGCCGCTGCTGCGGGTGCGCTCCTTCGCCCTCGCCAACCTGGCGACGCTGGTCTTCTTCATGGGCTTCGGCGCGATGCTCCTCTCCGGCGTCCTCCTGCTCACCGAAGTCTGGGGCTGGTCGGAGCTGCGGGCGGGCTTCGCCCTGGCACCGGGACCGCTGACCGCGGCGATCTTCGCCGCTCCCTCGGGGCGTCTCGGCGCCCGCATCGGCCAGCGGCCGGTGGCGACGGTCGGCGGCTTGGTCTTCGCCGCCGGCTTCGCCTTCATGCTCGCCGCGGTCGGCCCGCGGCCGGAATACGCGACCACCTTCCTCCCCGCCTTCATGCTCGGCGGAGCCGGGGTCGGCCTGACCCTGGGGACGCTACCCGCCGCGGCGACCGCCTCGCTGCCGCCCGGACGCTTCGCCACCGGGTCGGCGGTGTTCGGGATGGCCCGTCAGCTCGGCTCGGCGATCGGCGTCGCGGTGTTGGTCGCCTTGGTCGACTCGGCCGGCGGGAACCTCCTGCACGGCATCCGCGGCGGCTGGTGGTTCGCGCTCGGCGCCGGCCTCGGCGCGGCGGCGCTGGCCTTCTCCCTCCCCACCCGCGCCAAGGCGCCGGCGGCTGACGCCGCGGCGGCTGCGGCCTAGGAGGCGGGTCGAGTCGGGCCGTGGAGCCTTTCTGTCGCATGGAGACAGGAAGGCTCCACGGCGCCTGGGTGGTTGGCGCGTCCAGGTCCCCGTGGCGACTTGATGTCGCCATGCGACATCAAGTCGCCACGCCACGCGGGACCCGTGACGATCCTCTCGTCTTCGTGACGATCGTCCCGTCCCCGTGAGGCATCCCGCACGTCCCCCGCTCGCCTCCCCGACGTCCCCCTGCCGGCCCGCCGCGTCCCTTGCCGTCCACCGCGAAGCGACCCCTACCCGCGACTCCGCATCCGCGCCTTCCACGTCTCGTCCTCGCGGACACGCTGCTCGATGTCGGACTCGGTCAGCTCCTCCGCCCCGCGGCGGCGGCGCATCTCGTTCTGCGCCTCCAGCATCTGGCGCACGTCGTCGATCTCGTTCTGGACCTCGACCTCGGGCGAGCGGGTCGGGAACCAGTCGATCAGCTCCCGATCGTCCCCCGGGTAGGCGTGACCGACGACGACGATCACGCCGACGATGAACAGCAGAACCGCGACCGTCCCCAGCAGAAGCAGCACCATTCCAGGATACGCCCGTCCACCCGCTTGGCCCAGCTCGGTCAGGTAGCCTCGCCGCCATGACGGGGTTCACCGAGCTGGCCAGCGTCGACGGGGCGATCGGGCCGACCGCGGAGGCCGTGATCGGCCTCAAGGACGACGGCCTCTACCGCGGCGACGGCGCCTTCGAGGTGATCCGCCTCTACGACGGCCGCCCCTTCGCCCTCGATGACCACGTCGCCCGGCTCGAACGGTCCGCCGCCTCCCTGCGGCTCGAGTTCGACCGGATGGCGCTGCGCGCCGAGATCGCCGCGTTGCTGGACGAGGCCGGGCCGATCGACGGCCAGCTGCGCCTGATCGTCACCCGCGGCGGCCGGCGGATCGCCGCCACCGAGAACGTCCCCGTCCACAACGCGACGATCGCGGTCGCCTCGATCACCTACTCGCCGACGATCGTGCTGAACGGCGTCAAGTCGCTCTCCTACGGCGGCAACATGCTGGCGACGCGGCTGGCCAAGGAGCAGGGCGCCGACGAGGCGTTGCTGGTCCACCCCGACGGGATCGTGCTGGAGCCGCCGACCTCCTCGATCTTCTGGGTCGCCGAGGGGGCCTTGCGCACCACCGCGATCCGGGAGGGCGTGCTCGAGTCGATCACCCGCGACCGCCTGCTGAAGGCGGTGCCGGGGATCGAGGAGGGGGCCTGGACCCTGGACGAGGTCAAGGGCGCCTCGGAGGCCTTCCTCGCCTCGACCACGCGCGAGGTCCAGGCGGTGGCCTCGATCGACGGCGTCGCCCTCCCCGAGGCTCCCGGCCCGCGCACCCGCGAGGCGCAGGAGGCGTTCGCCGCCGCCCGCGATCGCGAGCTCGCCGCAGCGGGCTGACGAGCTCCACCGACCACCGCAAGCGAAAGGCAGGCATGGACTTCAACTTCACCGACGAGCAGAAGCTGATCGCCGAATCGGCGCGCGAGTTCGCCGACCGCGAGATCCTGCCGAACGCGCGCGAGAACGACCGCGCCGAACGCTTCGACCGCGAGCTGGCCCGCAAGCTCGGCGAGGTCGGCTACCTCGGCGCGACGATCGACGAAGCCTACGGCGGCCGCAGCCTCGACTACATCGGCTACGGGCTGATCGTCGAGGCGATCGGCCGCGCCGACTCCTCCGC